>OHVH01000127.1_pt1 | contig 14804 bp, 8 predicted proteins | sample 1579361 | NCBI WGS metagenome assembly OHVH01 (sample SAMEA3882507, study PRJEB24775) | human gut metagenome | biome: human-associated habitat; feature: intestine environment; material: feces | place: Netherlands | collected 2009/2010
AACAGAGATTTTTTAGAAGGAGTGATAGACGATGGCAAAGAACAAAATTGAACGCATTGACCAGGAGATTACTAAGGTCCGCGAGAAGATCGCAGAGTATCAGGAAAAGCTCAAGGCGCTGGAAGCACAGAAAACCGAGGCAGAAAATCTGGAGATCGTCCAGATGGTGCGCGCACTGCGTATGACCCCGGCTCAGCTGAGCGCCATGCTGTCCGGAGGCACAGTTCCCGGCAGTTTGGCTGATGACAACAACGAACAGGAGGAAAACAGCTATGAGGAATAAACGATTGCTCCGAACACTTTCCGCCATTTGCCTGACGCTGGTTCTGGCATTGGGCTTTACCGTTCCCGCTTTTGCCCAGGGCGCAGCTCCGCCCCCGGCAGAGGATACCACCAATGACAGCAATGTGGTGGTGGAAGAAACGGAAAAAGCACCTCCGCTGACCCCGGATGGCAACGCCGCTCTGGTGGATGATTTTGGTGGCAACAAGCAGCTCATTACCGTTACCACCAAGGCAGGCAACTATTTTTATATCCTGATCGACAGGGCCAACGAGGATAAAAAGACTGCTGTTCACTTTCTGAACCAGGTGGATGAAGCGGATTTGATGGCACTGATGGAAGATGAAAATGTCAAAGAGGAGCCGGCTGCTGTGTGTAGCTGTTCAACAAAATGTGAAGCAGGGGCAGTCAATACGGCCTGCCCGGTCTGCGCAACTGATAAGAGTAAATGTACGGGCAAAGCACCGGAACCTCCGGCAGAAACATCGGAGCCGGAAAAAGAGAAGCCTGCCGGATTGAACCCGGCTGCGATAGTCCTTTTGCTGGCTCTGCTTGGTGGCGGTGGCGTATTTGCCTACTTGAAGCTCGTTAAGAACAAGCCTAAGACCAAGGGCAATGACAGTCTGGACGATTATGATTATGGCGAGGAAGATTCCGAGGAATGGGAAACCGAGGATGAGGAGTCGGACGAGCCGGACGCTGACGGGGGCAGCACAGAAGAAGATGACGAGGACAGCGTGAAATGACCCGATTCACAGACAGTCCCTATGAACGCATGATGACACGCAGGCCGGAGGGCGGGAAGGAAACTTCCCGTCCTCCTTCTTTACCCCACAGCCACCCCTGCTATGGTTGCGGGAATTATGGAAGTCCCTGCGTAGGTATCTGCCATCGTGAGATGGAACGCTGGCTCAAAGAAAGGAAACGAAAAAAATGAGTGTTCTGATTATATTTATCAAGCTGATTGCTGTTTTTGACCTGCTGGTGATCGCCGTGTATTTTGGCGGCGACATTCTTTCTACCATGTTAAACAAACTTCGGAGAAAGCCAAAGCAAGATGACCCCTTTGATTTCTCCTTAGATACCGTGACAGTTTCATTGTCCATAGATTCTATCCGTCAGCTTTGTTCCGACGATGCGGCAGATTTTGTGGAAGAAAAGATCCTGCCAAATGCGGAGAAAACAATGGCCGTGCTGACGGAACAAGAACAGACGGCGGCTCGTCTGCTCTTATCCGCTTTGATCGGTTTTCTTGCAGCAGAAGCTCCTATGGATGAACAGAGCTTTCCTTTGATGATGGAACTTCTGAACTGCATGGAAGGGGAAAAAGAAGATGGTTGTCAGGATGCAGTAGATAGTTTACTTGAAGATGCCGCCTGCAATACCCGCCGTCACGAAGAATATTACAGCAATTATCAACGCTACCAGCTGATGCAGGTGGATAAAACCCGTGTCATTTTGGCTTGCCGTATCATCATCAATGACCTGCTGGGGAAACTGTACCGCTATGACTACCGGTTTGGTTATAACCTGCTACTGGATGAAGAAAACAGCATAGAGAAAAAACTGCACACACCTGTGCGGGAAGAATGGGAGGCTGAAGATTATGAAATTGGTGATTGCTGAAAAACCATCGGTTGCACAAAGTCTGGCTGCGGTAATCGGTGCAACTGCTCGTAAGGACGGGTATCTGGAGGGTAACGGTTGGCGTGTCAGCTGGTGCGTGGGCCACCTGGCCGGTCTTGCGGATGCAGACAGCTATGACCCCAAGTATGCCAAGTGGCGATATGATGACCTGCCTATTCTGCCGGAGCATTGGCAGATGGTGGTGGGAAAGGATAAGAAAAAGCAGTTTGATATTCTCAAAAAGCTGATGAATGCCCCGGATGTGACGGAGGTGGTAAACGCTTGCGATGCCGGACGCGAGGGCGAGCTGATCTTCCGCAGCGTCTATGAGCTGGCAGGCTGCCAAAAGCCGATGAAAAGGCTCTGGATTTCTTCGATGGAGGACTCTGCCATAAGGGAAGGCTTTGCAAACCTGCGCCCCGGTGCGGATTATGACGGACTTCGGGATGCTGCCCTCTGCCGTGCCAAGGCCGACTGGCTGGTGGGGATCAATGCGACAAGGCTTTTTTCCGTGCTGTATCACCGAACCCTCAACATCGGGCGCGTGATGTCCCCGACGCTGGCGCTTATTGTTCAGCGAGAAGCTGAGATCGACACCTTTAAGCCGGTTCCCTTTTATACCGTGGCGCTGGAGCTGCCCGGTCTTACCGTATCCGGGGAGCGCATGGCGGATAAGGCCGCTGCTAAGCAGCTGAAAGAAACCTGTCGGGGTGCAAATGTCACAATCAAAAAGGTGGAGTGCAAGGAAAAGTCCGAAAAGCCGCCTGCCCTCTATGACCTGACTACTCTGCAAAGAGATGCCAACCGCCTGCTTGGATTTACAGCCCAGCAGACCCTGGACTATCTGCAAAGCCTGTATGAAAAGAAGCTCTGCACCTATCCCCGTACTGACAGCCGCTATCTGACCGGTGATATGGCAGACAGCCTGCCGGTGCTGGTGAATCTGGTTGCCAATGCTATGCCGTTTCGCAAAGGGATCGCCATTACCTGTGATCCGCAGACGGTCATCAACGATAAGAAAGTAACTGACCACCACGCAGTAATCCCTACCAGAAATCTCAAGGATGCAGACCTTTCTGCCCTTCCTGCGGGAGAAAAAGCGGTGCTGGAGCTGGTGGCCCTGCGTCTGCTGTGCGCCGTAGCCCAGCCCCATATCTATTCGGAAACCGTTGTGATTGCAGCGTGTGCCGGTGGGGAGTTTACCGCCAAAGGAAAAACAGTGAAGCACCCCGGATGGAAAGCACTGGAGGACGCTTACCGTGCCAAAATGAAGGATGCAGAGCCGAAAAAAGAGGGCGCAGAGAAAGCCCTGCCGGAGCTGACCGAAGGACAGACCCTTTCGGTTTCTGCGGCAATCGTCAAAGAAGGCAAAAGCAGTCCGCCCCAGCACTTTACGGAGGACACCCTATTGTCCGCGATGGAGACTGCCGGAAAAGAGGATATGCCGGAGGATGCCGAGCGAAAAGGTCTGGGGACACCGGCCACCCGTGCCGGTATTTTGGAAAAGCTGGTATCTGCCGGTTTTCTGGAACGAAAAAAGAGCAGGAAAACGGTGCAGCTTCTCCCTTCCCACGATGCAGTTTCCCTTATCACAGTGCTGCCGGAACAACTGCAATCGCCGCTTCTGACTGCCGAGTGGGAGTACCGCCTGGGCGAGATCGAGCGCGGGCAGCTTGCCCCAGAGGAGTTTCTGGACGGGATCAGCACCATGCTGAAAGACCTGGTGGGAACTTATCAGGTCATCAAGGGAACCGAGTACCTGTTCACTCCGCCCCGTGAGGTGGTGGGCAAATGCCCTCGCTGCGGCGGTGAAGTTGCAGAACTGCAAAAAGGCTTCTTCTGTCAGAATGATTCTTGCAAATTTGCAATCTGGAAAAACAACAAATGGTGGGCTGCCAAGAAAAAACAGCCGACCAAAGCTGTGGTGTCTGCGCTGCTGAACGATGGCCGTGTCCGTGTGACGGGGCTATATTCGGAGAAAACCGGCAAGACCTACGATGCCACTGTGGTTTTGGAGGACGATGGACAGTATGCCAACTTCAAGCTGGAATTTGACCAGCGGAAAGGAGGCAGCCGATGAAGCTCTCTTTAGTGGAACGGGAAACCATTCTCCTCTATAACCAGGCAGAACCAATGGCTGAGGTTTACACCCACGATCCCCATCTGATGGAGAAGCTGGAACTGCTGGCAAAAAAGCACCCCGACCAGATCACCCGAAAGGACGCCCATAACTTTACCGTCCCCAAGCGGTGTGTATCAGTCAGGGAGCCATACAGCGCAGAACGCCGCAAAGCTGCCAGTGAGCGTGCGAAAGCTGCCGGATACCAGCCCCCTGTGAGAAAGTCCAGCAGTTAAAGGCACATGGCAGAGAATGTATTTGAAGCGGTCAAGCAGTCGGTCAGCACCAGAGAAGCGGCAGAGTTTTACGGGATAAAAGTCAGTCGAACTGGTATGGCCTGCTGTCCCTTTCACGATGATAAGAACCCCAGCATGAAGGTAGACCAGCGGTTCCACTGCTTTGGCTGCGGTGCAGATGGGGATGTGATCGACTTTACCGCAAAGCTCTTTAACCTCTCCCCAAAAGAAGCGGCGGAGAAACTGGCACAGGACTTTGGCCTGATCTATGACAGTCAGGCCCCGCCCCGCAGGAGATATGTCCGGCAAAAAACCGAGGCACAGAAGTTTCGGGAGGATCGACAGCGCTGTTATCGCGTACTGTCCGATTACTACTATCTGCTGAAAAAATGGGAAGCCGACCGTTCTCCCAGGACACCGGAGGAAGAACCGCACCCCCGCTTTGTGGAAGCAATCCAGAAGAAACCCTATGTAGAGTACCTGCTGGACCTTTTTCTTTATGAAAGTGAAGAAGAACAAAAGGCATGGATTGCAGAACACACAGCAGAAATCACACACTTGGAAAGGAGATTGAAAATCATGGCTGAGAACAAACCCACCAACCGAGAACGGCTAAGGGAAATCACAGATGGCATCGAGCAGGGCATCAAAGAACTGTTTGAGAGTGAAAAGTATATGCGCTATCTGTCCGTCATGTCCCGATTCCACCGCTATTCGGTAAACAACACCATGCTCATCTATATGCAGAAGCCGGACGCCACTTTGGTAGCCGGATACAATAAGTGGAAAGACCAGTTTGAGCGTCATGTAAAAAAGGGCGAGCATGGCATTACCATCATTGCCCCGACACCGTATAAGAAGAAAATCGAGGAGCAGAAGCTGGACCCAGATACCAAGGCTCCGATTCTGGATAAAGACGGAAAGATCGTCACAGAGGAAAAAGAAATCGAGATCCCCATGTTTCGCCCGGTCAAGGTCTTTGATGTGAGCCAGACCGACGGGAAACCTTTGCCGGAGCTTGCTTCCTCCCTTTCCGGCAATGTGCCAAATTATGAGGCATTCATGGAGGCCCTGCGCCGCAGCGCACCGGTGCCGATTACTTTTGAAGCAATGGCCGCTGATACGGACGGCTATTTTTCTGCCGATCATCAGAAAATTGCCATTCGTCAGGGCATGAGTGAGGTGCAGACAGTTTCGGCCACGGTTCATGAGATTGCCCACAGCAAGCTCCACAATCAGAAAAAGATTCAGATTGCCAATGACGAGCAATATCAGGAGATCGAGCTATTTGATAAACCCGGTCTGTTCTCCAATGGGCGGATTGTCCGTGATAATCTGCCGGAGGGCGTTTATTGCTATGACCTGCGCGGTTCTGACTACGACCCCGGAGAGCCGGTCTGTGTAGAAGAACGAGTGGTTGTAAACCATGCAGGTTCCGTTCTGCTGACAGATCCGCTGGAGCTGGCGGAAAATGGACGCCTGATGCTGACCGAGGAAGAAGGACTGAATTTTGTTGGCGGCTTTTCTACCCTCACCCAGTTTTTGCAAGAACAGAGGAAAGACCGCCACACGGAGGAAGTGGAGGCTGAAAGCATCTCCTATGCGGTCTGCAAATATTTTGGCATTGAGACCGGAGAAAACAGCTTCGGCTATATTGCAAGCTGGAGTCAGGGCAAGGAACTGAAAGAGCTGAGAGCCAGTTTGGAGACCATCAACAAAACCTCCGGCACTTTGATCTCCGACATTGAGCGCCACTATAAGGAAATCTGCAAAGAGCGCGGAATCGACCCTCATGCAAAGGTAGAGCCGGAAACCGCCCCGATAGAGCAGCCAGAAGATGCCGCTAAGGTATCTGATAGACAGCAGACCGGCGATCTGACCTACTATGTAGCAGAGTGCATGGAGTTTCCAAACCTCGGAGAATACCACGATAACCTGTCTTTGGAGGAAGCAATCCGCATTTATCAGGAGATTCCGGCAGAACGAATGAACGGGATCAAGGGCATTGGTTTTGAGCTGAAAGACGGAAGCGACTATGAAGGACCGTTTCCGATTTTGACCGGCCAGACCATTGACCTGGACACCATCCAGGCAATCGACTATTACCGTGATAATCCTCTGGTGCAAAAAGCGGTAAAGGAACTGGCTGCGGCAATGCCGGAAATGGAAGTGCTGGGGGCGGATGCCAACCAGCAGGAGGCTTTGTTTCTGATCGACAATGCCACCTATCTTCATATCCAGTCCTGTGACAGCGGCTGGGACTATACCCTTTACGATGCCGCATCCATGAAAGAGCTGGATGGCGGTCAGCTGGATATGCCGGAGCTTTCCCGCATGAAGGCAGTTCTCCAGATTTGTGATGACAACGATTTGGGCAGAGACTCGGTAAAATACGCACCGTTGTCCATGATTGAGACCTTGCAGGAAGCTGCCTACCAGCAGATGCAGGCAGAGGTCAGTCAGATGGCTGCTTCTTCCCAGCTGCCGGAAGCACAGGAGCAGGCACTGGATGAATACCCCATGCCTGATGAGCAGGTCTCCACACCGGATATGCAGGAATACGGCTACTCCTATGATGGGATGCTCCCTGTTACCAGAGAACGGGCGCTGGAACTGGATGCCGCCGGTTTGACCGTCTATGTGCTGCATGAGGACAATACGGAGAGCATGGTGTTTGACCCGCAGGAAATCATGGATCATGGCGGTCTTTTTGGCGTGGACCGTGAGGAATGGGAGAAAAGCCCTCAGTTCCACGAAAAGGTCATGGAGCGCCAGGAACATCAGCAGGAACGGGAACAGGCATTTCTTGCTCAGAACAGAGATTGCTTTGCCATCTATCAGGTGAGCCGTGACGATCCGCAGAATGTGCGCTTTATGAATCTGGACTGGCTAAAGTCCCATGATATTTCCATAGACCGCAGCAATTATGACCTAATCTACACCGCTCCGCTGAGTGAGTCTGGCACTGTGCCGGAGCAGCTGGAAAAACTCTATCAGCAATTCAATCTGGAAAAACCCGTGGACTTTCACAGTCCTTCCATGAGCGTCAGCGACATCGTTGCGATCAAGCAGGACGGTAAGGTATCCTGTCATTACTGTGACAGTGTTGGTTTTACCCAGATCCCCGGATTCCTGCCGGAAAATCCGCTGAAAAATGCGGAGATGGCCGTGGAGGACGATTACGGCATGATCGACGGTATCATCAACAATGGCGCAAAAGAGCCTACGGTGGCAGAGCTGGAACAGCAGGCCCGAAGCGGTCAGCCCATTTCCCTGATGGAGTTGGCAGCCGCCACCCATCGGGAGGAACGGGAAAAGAAAAAGTCCGTCATGGAGCAGCTGAAAAGCCAGCCCAAGGCAGAACACAAAAAGATAGCGCCAAAAAAGAGTGCGGAAAGGGAGATTTGATATGGGAAACTTTACTTTTGAGGAAATGAACCTGATGTGCATTTACAATACCGGCAGCCGCACCGGACTGATCGACAGCCTGCGTGAGATGCGCGGCGAGCTGGCTCCGGAGGAAACCGAGCTGCGGGAGTTGACAGACAGCGCACTGGGCAAGCTCCAGGCCATGAGTGATGCCGAGTTTGCCGAGCTGGAGTTGTATCCGGATTTTGACCAGTAAACACCATAATCGCAGGGATGGGGTGGCAATATGCCACCCCACCTTTTTACCCCAAAACTGAAAGGAGGACAGAACACTATGCCAACCAAAGCTGAACTATATGCACAGATGGCGGAGAAGGTGGCAACGCAGCTCACGGGGAGCTGGCAGGAATGGGCAGGGTTTCTCACTACTGCTTCCCGCCTTTACAAGTACCCGTTCCATGAGCAGTTGATGATCTACGCCCAGCGCCCGGACGCTACCGCCTGTGCGGAGTACGATTTGTGGAATGAAAAGATGGGCCGGTATGTAAGGCGCGGCTCCAAGGGAATTGCTCTGGTGGACGATTCCGGGGACAGGCCCCGCCTGCGCTATGTTTTTGATATTTCCGACACCGGAACCCGTGAACATTCCCGCACTCCCTGGCTGTGGCAGCTGGAGGAGCGCCATCTGGATTCGGTGCAGGCCATGCTTGAGCGCACCTATGATGTTTCCGGTGATGACCTTGCCGGACAGCTCACCGAGGTAGCCGGAAAACTGGCTGAGGAATACTGGACGGAGCATCAGCAGGACTTCTTCTATATCGTTGACGGTTCCTTTTTGGAGGAATATGATGAGTTTAACATCGGAGTACAGTTCAAGGCAGCAGCCACCGTCAGCATCACTTACGCTTTGATGTCCCGCTGCGGACTGGAGCCGGAACGCTACTTCGACCACGAAGATTTCATGGCAATCTTTGATTTCAACACCCCGTCCACCATCGGGGCGCTGGGAACAGCGGTCAGCCAGATCAACCAGCAGGTGCTGCGGCAGATCGGCGTTACCGTCCGAAATGCAGAGCGCGAAGCCAACCAAGAAAGGAGCAAACAAGATGAACAATCCCATGACCTATATCCAGAACGGAGACTATCTGATTCCCGACCTGAAGCTGAGCCAGCAGCCGGAGAAACCCCTGGGCAAGTACGGCAGGATGAGGAAAACCTACCTGAAGGAACACCGTCCCATCCTCTACAACCAGATGTTGCTGAGCGAGAAGCTGTACCCGCACCTTCTGGAGATCGACGAGACCGCCCAGAGCAGACTGGAGCAGATGATGCCCCAGCTGGCGAAGGAAGCGGGAGCCACCGAGGAACTGAAAGCCAGCGATCCCATGAAGTGGGTGGGGCTGATGAACACCTGCAAAGCTCAGGCCGAGGAAATCCTGATGGCGGAGCTTATCAACAGCTGACCCTAAACCTGTTCCTCTCCGAAGCGGAACAGATCCAATCCATAGATGAAGCAGAGAATGTAGCGCATACATCCTCTGCTTTTTCTTTTGCCCAAAATGACATCGACCATGTGCTGCGTTTGGGCGGCAATACAGACCGTCAAAGGGAGCGTGTGGTTGCAGCCTTTGAAAAGCAGAAAACCACCGCTGAGATTGCCGAGATACTGAAAACGCTGTACCACGGCGGCAATGGCCTTGGCAGTGTGAGCGCATGGTATGCCGAGGATGGTATCCATCTTTCCCATGGGAAGTCTGTCCGTTATGACAGGTCTGCCCAGGTCATTTCCTGGGAGAGCGCCGCAGAGCGTATCGGGGAGCTTTTGGAAAGTGGTCAGTTTGCCTCCAATGTGGAGCTTGCAGAAGCGGCAGGCTATGAACGCTCCCTCCTTGCAGAAAAGCTCTGGTATCTGTATCACGATCTCAGTGAGGAAGCCAGAGAAGCCGGATATTTGTCCTGCCTGTCAGAGATCAAAGGCAATGGTTTCCCGGAGGAGACTCGCCGCCTGACGGAGCAGCTGAGTGACCCGGCTTTCCGCCAGACACTCAAGGAAGAATACGCCGCCTTCTGGACTGCCTATCAGCAGGACCGTGACCTGTTGCGTTTTCACTATCATAGACCGAGGGAGATCTGGGAGAACCTGAAGGACCTTGACCTGCCCCGCAGGACCTTTTCTTCAGAGCTTTCCCAAGTGCCAACCGTCCAGCACTTTATTACCGAGGATGAGATCGACGCCGCCATGACCGGCGGAAGCAGTTTCGCCGGAGGAAAAGGCCGTATCTATGCGTTCTTCATGGAAAACCATACGGATAAGGAAAAAGTGAGATTCCTTAAAGACGAGTATGGCATTGGCGGACGCTCTCATGCCCTGTCCGGCGCAACACACAGCGGCGAAGATCACGATGGGAAAGGACTGCACTATAAAAAGCAGGACTGCCCGGATGTTCACTTGAACTGGGAAAAGGTTGCCAAGCGCATTACCTCACTTGTCCAGAAAGGCCGCTATCTTACCGAACAGGAACAAGCGCAGTATGACAAGATCCAGGCTGAAAAGGATCTGGCAGAAGAAGATGCCATTCATGCCCAGCAGCCGGAGATAGAGGAAGAAACGCCAAAGCCTACCCTTCGGGAGCAGTTTGAGCAGTATAAGCCTGTGGTGACTGCCGCCATTTCCGAGGATACCGCATATCGCAATGCCTGCGGTCATTCTGACCGTGAAAATGCTGTCATCGAGGGCAATGCCGCTGTGCGCCGTGCGGTCCTTGGTTCTAAGGATATGGAGCTGATCCGACTCTATTCGGATGTGCCGGAGTTCCGTCAGCGTTTACACCGGGAAGTGATCGACGAGACCTATCCAAAGCTCCATGAGCTTCTGCGCCCTCTTTCTCAGGAAGATATTGATACTGCCCTTTGTGCATGGAACGGCAATATCGAGAGTAAACACGCTGTTGTCCGCTATATGAAAGACCATGCAAGAGAAAAAGATACCGCCGCATGGCTGGCTCAGGAATACGGCGGCAGTAACAGCAACAGCCTGTTCGTTGTCCGTGCCGGCAGCCCGGAGGAAACGCAGCTGCCCTGGCCGAAGGTACAGCGCAGGCTTGCCCAGCTCATTCAGGAGGACCGGTTCTATACCGAAGAAGAACAGGACCGTTTTGACAACATCGACCCCATCGCCATCCGGGAAGCCCTGGAGGAAAGAGGGATCGTCAACGGACAGGTGGCAGACCCGGAAAAACTGGACAATGATCCGTTTATCCAACAGGTGATGTCAGATGCCGAGCAGACTTCCAAAGTTTCCATTTCCGATGAGGAATATGACGCAGTTCGCCGCCCAATTCCGCAAAGAACCTCCTATGACCCAGCCGCCCCGGTCTATGCCGTGGGCGATACCGTGTATATCGAGGATGACGCCTATCAGATCACCGAGCTGCGGGAGGACACCGTACAGCTTCTGCCCACCGGGATGGTATATCCCATCTACCGGGCAGAGCGCAAAGAACAGTTCGAGCAGCTGCTTCGGGCAGACCGCCGCAATGCTTACTATACCGAGTTTCTTCCTATTGACCCGGACAAGGCAGATCAGGACTTGCGGGATGTATTGGCTCATGGACTGATGGATGAAGCGGATAAAAAGCAGATTTCCACGCTGCTGCAATCCGGCAGGAGCAACAGCGAGATCGCCTACTGGCTGAGCAGAGCCTATTCCGGTGAGATTGAGACACTGAATCTGGAGACCGGCGATATTGCCGATTACCGTACCACGGCACAGGGCATAGAACTGGAAGTCATGGATGCAGAGGAAAAGCGTCTGGCTATGCTGTATTTCCGCTGGGATGAGGTTGCGCCTTTGCTGCGCGGGATGTATGCCCGTCAGCAGGACGGTTTTGGACAGGAACAGCCCCAACCGGCTGCCGAATCCCCGACCTTCCATTCCGAGACTGTGGCCGTCTATCCGGGCGATAAGAACAATCTACCTTATGATGTGGTGGTGGAACGACTGCATATCGAGGAGCCGGAGCCGCCAGCCCCTGTAACAGAGCCGGAGAAAACCTTTGAGGAAGTGCTGGATGAACACCCAGTTTCCATTCAGGTCAATGGCCAGTGGCAGACCTTCCCCAATGCCAAAGCTGCCGAGGAAGCCTCCTATGAGGAATACAAGGCTAACCTGCGCCGCAATGCAAAAAACTTCCGCATTACCGATGAGCATTTGGGTGAAGGCGGTCCGAAAGCCAAGTTCCAGGCAAATGTCAATGCGATTCGTTTGCTGAAAGAGCTGGAAGCTGCCGGACAGCAGGCAAGCCCCGAACAGCAGGAGGTTCTTTCTCGATATGTGGGCTGGGGCGGTCTCTCTGATGCGTTTGACCCGGAGAAACCGGCATGGGCTTTAGAGTATGCCCAGCTAAAAGAACTGCTGACCCCGGAGGAATATGCCGCCGCCAGAAGCTCTACCCTCAACGCCCATTACACCAGCCCTACGGTCATTCAGGCCATCTATGAAGCGGTGGGCCGTATGGGATTTGAGACCGGAAATATTTTGGAGCCATCTATGGGTGTGGGCAATTTCTTCGGTATGCTGCCGGAGGAAATGAGAAACAGCCGTCTGTACGGCGTGGAGCTGGACCCGGTTTCCGGGCGCATCGCAAAGCAGCTCTATCCCAAGGCGGACATCACAGTAGGCGGCTTTGAGACCACCGATAGGCGTGACTTCTTTGACCTTGCCATCGGCAATGTACCTTTCGGTCAGTATCAGGTCAATGACAAAGCCTACAACAAGCTGAATTTCAGTATTCACAACTACTTTTTCGCCAAAGCACTGGACCAGGTGCGTCCCGGCGGAGTGGTAGCTTTTGTAACCTCCCGCTATACTATGGACGCCAAGGATTCCACCGTGCGCCGCTATCTTGCCCAGCGTGCTGAGCTGCTGGGAGCGATCCGTCTGCCGAATGACGCGTTCAAAAAGAATGCCGGTGCCGAGGTGGTATCGGACATCATCTTCCTCCAAAAGCGGGACCGCCCGCTGGACATCGTGCCGGAATGGACCCAGACCGGACAGACGGAGGACGGGTTTGCCATCAACCGGTATTTTATCGACCACCCGGAAATGGTGCTGGGCAGACAGGAGCCGGTAAGCACCGCTCATGGTATGGACTACACCGTGAACCCTATCGAGGGACTGGAGCTTTCCGACCAGCTGCATGATGCTGTGAAGTACATTCATGGCACTTATCAGGAGGCAGAGCTGCCGGAGCTGGGCGAAGGCGAAGCTATTGACACCTCCATTCCTGCCGACCCCAATGTGAAGAACTATTCCTATGCCATTGTAGACGGGCAGGTGTACTACCGGGAAAACAGCCGTATGGTGCGCCCTGACCTCAACGCCACCGCCGAAGCCCGCGTGAAAGGTCTTGTGGGACTGCGTGATTGTGTGCAGGAACTGATCGACCTTCAGATGGATGCAGCGGTTCCAGACAGCACCATTACCCAAAAACAGGCGGAACTGAACCGGCTCTATGACAGCTTTTCTGCCAAATACGGTCTCATCAACGACCGTGCAAACCGGCTGGCCTATGCAGATGATTCTTCCTATTACCTGCTCTGTGCGCTGGAAGTCATCGACGAGGACGGAAAGCTGGAACGCAAGGCGGATATGTTCACCAAACGGACCATCAAGCCCCATCAGGCGGTGGCTGTGGTGGATACGGCAAGTGAAGCACTGGCGGTGTCCATCTCGGAAAAAGCCTGCGTGGATATGGACTATATGAGCCAGCTTACCGGAAAAACAAAAGAAGAACTGGCCGGAGAGCTGCAAGGCGTAATCTTCCGTGTACCGGGACAGCTGGAGAAAGACGGCACACCCCATTATGTGACTGCTGATGAATACCTCTCTGGCAATGTACGCCGCAAACTGCGTCAGGCGCAGCGGGCGGCACAGCAGGACCCGGTTTATGCAGTCAATGTGGAAGCTCTTACCGCCGCCCAGCCCAAAGACCTGGATGCGTCGGAGATTGAGGTGCGTCTGGGCGCTACCTGGATCGACAAAGAGTACATCCAGCAGTTTATGTATGAGACCTTCAACACCCCGTTTTATCTCCAGCGCAGTATCGAGGTCAACTATTCGTCCTTTACCGCTGAATGGCAGATCAAGGGGAAATCTTCCGTATCCTACAACGATGTGGCAGCTTATACCACCTATGGGACCAGTCGTGCCAATGCCTACAAGATTTTGGAGGACAGCCTGAACCTGCGGGATGTCCGTATCTATGACACCATAGAGGACGCAGACGGAAAAGAGCGCCGCGTGCTGAACGCCAAGGAGACCACCCTGGCTGCCCAAAAACAGCAGGCGATCCGGGAAGCCTTTAGGGACTGGATCTGGAGAGACCCGGAGCGCCGCCAGACTTTGGTGCGCCAGTACAACGAAGAAATGAACTCTACCCGTCCCCGTGAGTATGATGGCAGCCATATCACTTTTGGCGGCATGAATCCAGCCATTACCCTTCGGGAACACCAGAAAAGCGCTATCGCCCATGTGCTGTATGGAGGAAATACCCTGTTGGCACACGAAGTAGGCGCAGGTAAAAGTGCGACACGTTCGTAACTGAAAAGGTTACGCACAAGTCAGCTAACAATAGAATCGGGATTTGAAAGGAGTCCCTGAAAAGACTTGGAGAACTAATATTCCGATAGGTGGAATGAAGGGGTAACGCCCTGAAACGCCTACCTTATAAACTGCGATATGCGGCAGTCCTCTGTAACAAGGGCTACGGTATAACGCTCGCTAAAGTCGGCGGAAATGCACCCAAACGGATTATGCCGTGGAAAGTGTCCCAGAGGTGGGATATGTGCATGATACGCCGGAGGTCTATAAACTGCCTATGGTCAGAATGTCATGGATGACTGACGAAATCCCGAATGTACGGGTCTAAAAGGCGCAGGAGCAGAAATGTTCCTTTCCGATTACGGAAGTATGTGAGGATGAGTAAGAATTTTTACTATGAAAGTCCTTGCGGTGTTACAGGCACCGCCCAGCATACAGGCTCAGAGGGACACCTAAGGGCAGATATGTACAGATAGGAATATTGGAACGTGGAAAGACCGAATCATGGAGCTGATTACAGGCTTTGAAGTGGTGAAATGGAAAGCACAAAGATGTATAACATTTCTTTATT
>OHVH01000136.1_pt1 | contig 13882 bp, 8 predicted proteins | sample 1579361 | NCBI WGS metagenome assembly OHVH01 (sample SAMEA3882507, study PRJEB24775) | human gut metagenome | biome: human-associated habitat; feature: intestine environment; material: feces | place: Netherlands | collected 2009/2010
AAAACGTTGGAAAAGCTGTCCGGTGTCAGCAAAGTCGATATCATCGGACAAGCGTAAGATAAAAAAGGGGGAGTAGGCTCATGAAAAATGTTTCCATTGCCTTGTTAGGCTGCGGTACGGTCGGAAAAGGGGTTGTCGACTTACTGGCCATGAACGGTCCGCTCATTGAAGAACAGCTCGATACGAAAATCAACATCAAGCGGGTCCTCATCCGCGATTTGAATAAGTACGAAAAGATGGAAGACTTACCTGATTCCATCCAGCTCACGACGGATTTCAACGACATCATCAACGACGATGAAATCGACATCGTCGTCGAAGTCATGGGCAGCGCCGATTTTGCCAAGGACTGCATCGAACAGTGCTTCCTGCGCGGCAAGAGCGTCATCAGTGCCAATAAGGACCTCATCGCCGATTACGGCATTCCGCTATTGAAATTATCGCAGCAGCACAACGTGGACTTCCAGTTCGAAGCCAGTGTCGCCGGCGGCATCCCCATCGTGCGCCCGATGTATTCGTCGCTCAACAGCAACCGCATCGAAGAAATCATCGGCATCATGAACGGCACGACGAACTTCATCCTCACGCAGATGCTGGAGTTCGGCCAGAGCTACGATGCCGCGCTCAAGGACGCGCAGGCCAAGGGCTACGCCGAAGCTGATCCGACCGGCGACATCGAAGGCTACGACGCCGCCAACAAGGCCGCCATCATGGCCACCCTCGGCTTCCATACCTCCGTCACCATCGACGACGTCTCCGTCGAAGGCATCACCAAGATCACCGCCGACGACATCGCCGCCGCCACCGCGGAAAACAAGGTGATCAAGCTGCTCGCCGTCGTGGAGAACACCGATGCCGGCGTGTCCGCGCGCGTCTACCCGGCACTGATCTCCAATACCCATCCGCTGGCCTCCGTGCACGGCTCCTTCAACGCCGTGTTCGTCAAGGCCGAAGCTGCGGACGACCTCATGTTCTACGGCCGCGGCGCAGGCGGCGCTCCGACCGCTTCCGCGGTCGTCGGCGACGTGGTCACCGAAGCCCGCCATATCGCACAGGGCTGCACCGGTCCGTCCATCCCGCTGTACAAGGATCTGAAGAAGGCTCCGATCGAGGCTTCCAAGGCCGAGTTCGCGGTCCGTTTCGTGATTCACGACAATCCGGGCGTGCTCGCCGCGATCGCAGCCAAGTTCGCCGACCATGGCGTGTCCATCAACGGCGTGAACCAGGATTTGAAGCCGACGCTGAAGGATCCGGGCTACGATGGCGAACTGCAGCAGCTGCGTCTGGTCACCCACATGACCGACGAGCTCACCCTGCGCGAAACCGTCAAGGACGTGTGCGAGCTGGATTGCGTGTGCGGAGAGCCGTCGATCCTGCGCGTGCTGAACTGATATCGGATGCGATTCGGGCCCATGATGAGATTGGCATGCAAGCCATGCCAAGCCGCCATCATGGGCCCGAATACGATACATGGGTGCGGTTCCCCCTGAAATTTGACTCTGGCACTGCCACGGTATACGGTGCTTGATTTGTAATGAAGATGTGACGAAGGACGACGAGAGATGACTCCAGTTACCCGCAAGGTGCGTGTGAAGGTTCCGGCCACCAGCGCCAATCTTGGCTCCGGCTTCGATACGGTCGGTTTGGCCTTGGACTACCATGACGAGCTTGAATTCACGCTGAGCGCCGACCCGGTGAACACCGCGGCGCAGGTGATGATTGAAGGCGAGGGCGAGGACACCCTGCCGCGTGACGAGACGCACCTGGTGGTCTCCACGTTCCGCCGCGCATGCCAGACCTTCGGCCTGGGACGTGTCGGATTCATTCTGCAGGCGCACAACAACATTCCGCAGGCGCGAGGCATGGGCTCCTCCGCCGAGGCCATCGTCGCCGGCATCGCCGCCGCGGCAGCCTTCGCGCAGGACGACGACCTCAACCGCGACGCCGTGTTCGAGCTGGCCGCCGCCATCGAAGGCCATCCGGACAACGTGGCCCCGGCCGTGTACGGCGGCCTGACCATGTCTTGGGACATGGAGACCGCGGAAGGTGTCGGATCCGTGCCGATTCCAGGCGGCGAGCCGATGCACAACGGCTTCCACACCATCAACTACCGCGTGGCGGACGATCTGACCGCGGCCGTGTTCGTGCCGGACTACGAGCTGTCCACCGAAAAGGCCCGTCAGGCGTTGCCGACTGAGATTCCGTTCAAGGACGCCGTGCACAACGTCTCCCGTGTGAGCCTGCTGCCGGCCGCCATGAACCCCGCGATGCTGGCCTCCGGCTCGCGTCAGAACGCCAACGCACTGCTGTTCGCGGCCACGCAGGACCGCCTGCATCAGCCGTACCGCGCCTCGCTGATGGAGCCGTCTTGGGCGCTGATTGAGAAGATGCGCTCCCACGGCTTCGCCTCCACCGTGTCCGGCGCCGGCCCATGCGTGCTTGTGCTGCACCATGGCGACGCCCACGAGGAGCTTGAACAGATCGCCGCCGAAGAGCTGGCATCCGGCCATTGGCGTGTGCTGCATCTCGCGGTCGACACCAAGGGCGTGCAGGTGGAACGCGCATGAGCATCCCGCTGATTCTCGCCTCCCAGTCCCGTCCACGCCGTGACGTGCTGTTCTCCGCCGGCATCTGCCCGACCATCCGTGTCTCGCACGTCGACGAGCCTGCCGCGCTTGAACGCGAGGCGGCCGCGCTTGGCGTCACCGTGAACGACCTGAGCGTCGAACAGCGTGTGATGATTCTCGCCACGGCGAAGGCCGAGGCCGTGCACCAGGCGTATCGCAACATCGCCGATACCGCGGCGCACGCGCGCGGGGAGCGCGTGGTCGGCTTCCCGCTCCGGGCAGCAGACGATCGCGACGCATCCTCGGCGGGCACAGCCGCACGCACGGACAGCGCGCAGTCCGCCGACGAGACGAAGACCCGCGATTTCTCCGGCATCGCCATTCCCACCGTCGCCGAGCCGATCGCCGATTTCGTGGATGGCCGTCCAAGCCTGACCCGTTCGAAGGCCGGCCCGCTGATTCTCGGCTGCGATTCCATGTTCCTGCTGGACGGCGAATGCTACGGCAAGCCGCATAGCGAAGAGGTAGCGCGCGAACGGCTGCGTGCCATGCGCGGTGCCACCGGCGAGCTGTGGACCGGCCATTGCCTCATCGACTTCGCGTCGGGCCGCATGGTGCGCGGCGCCAGCAAAGCGACCCTGCACTTCTGCGAATATTCCGACCTGGATATCGAACGCTACATCGCCACCGGCGAGCCGCTGGAAGTGGCCGGATCGTTCACTTTGGAAGGTTTCGGCGGCGCGTTCATCGACTCGATCGAAGGCGATCCGCACGGCATCATCGGCCTGAGCCTGCCGTTGGCGCGCCGTCTGGCGGCGCAATTGGGCGTCGAATGGACCGACCTGTGGAACGTCACCCGCTCCGACCTTGCGCCGGACGCCGAATATGATGCGAAAACGGGTGCCGCGAAGCCGCTGCCGCCCAAGGAGAACGTGCACCAGCCGGGAGACGGCTGGGTCGATTGCGCCTGCGGTCGCAAGCATTGGGGCACGAACGGCGCGTCCGGCGTGCTCTTGGCCCGCCGCAGCGAGACGACCGGTGAGGTGACGCACATCGTCATGCAGCACCGCGCGGTATGGAGCGCGGAAGGCGGCACGTGGGGCATTCCCGGCGGCGCCACCGCCGATGGCGAAAGCCCGATCGAGGGCGCACTGCGCGAATCGTACGAGGAAGCCAACATCACGCCGGAGGACATCGACGTGGTCGGCTCATACTGCGAGGACCACGGCCCATGGTCGTACACCACGGTGTTCGCCTTCGAAAGGCCGGGGCACCGCGTCGACCCCAAGGCCAACGACGACGAAAGCATGGAGATCGAATGGGTGCCGGTCGATGACGTGCCCAACCGCAAGCTGCTGACCGCCATGCGCACCGATTGGCCCAACTTCGCGGCGCGTCTGCGTGCTTTGGCGGCCGTGCGGTAGCCTGCGCGCAGTGTGCCGCATCCTTGGAACATGACGGCTGTTAGCGCTAACTGAAGTTGCGTGTACAATAGGCGAACGTACCAACAGTTGTGTGCGAAAGGCGATGGGGCATGGCAGACAAACGCAATGCGGGCAATAGGCGTCCTTCGATGTTCGAAGTGGCGAAGCTGGCTGGTGTGAGCCACCAGACGGTCTCGCGCGTCATCAACCATTCGCCGGACGTTTCCGACGCCACCCGCGAGAAGGTGCAGAAGGCCATCGACCAGCTCGGATACCGTCCCAGCAACTCCGCCCGCGCGCTCGCCTCGCACCGGTCCCGCACCATCGGCCTGATCGCCGGCGGCCAGCATTTCTATGGCCCGATTTCCACGATTTCCGCGATTGAGACGATGGCCCGCCAGCATGGCTTGTTCGTGACGGTGAGCATGGTGCATGAGGCGCTGTGCTCGCAGGAGGAATTCGACGACCTGTGCCGCACCTTCGACGAGATGAACGTCGATGCGTTCATCTTCCTCACGCCCACCGATGTCATGTTTTCCGCGGCATGCCGGACGCGGATCGCGCAGCCTCGTGTGATCGTCACATCCACGCACGGTGGCATCGGCGTGCAGGACGGCCTGCGGCTGATGAAGTCCGCCGACCGCCGCCGCGTATCCGTCGTCGGCATGGACCAATGGTCCGCGATGGCCGACGTGATGCATCTCGTCGTGGAATACGGGCACCGTTCGGTGCTGTATTTCGCCGGTCCCAAGGAGTGGCGCGACGCGGCGACGCGCCTGCTGGCATGGAACAAGCTATGCGCGGCCAATGCGGTCAATTCCGTGACGGTGCAGTGCGAGACCTGGGAATCCTCCGAAGCGTACGGCAAGATGAACCACATCCTCGACAACATCGGCCGCACCGGCGGCAATCTGCCGACATGCATGGTCTGCGCCAACGACAGCCAGGCCGTGGGTGTGGCCCGCGCGCTGCATGAGCATGGCGTGCGCGTTCCGCAGGATGTGAGCCTGGTGGGTTTCGACGACATGCCTGCCATGGACAATATGTTCCCGCCGCTGACCACGGTCCGCCCCGGCTTTGAGCAGCTGGGTGTCGCCGCCATGCGCGAGACGCTGTACCTGCTGGGCGCGGGGGAGGAGAACTCCTTCGGATCATCGCAGCATGGCGTCGGACTGGTGTCGGCGCAGATGGTCAACCGCAGCTCCCTGGGTCCTGTCCGCCGTCGCTAAGGCGCTGCTTCTTCTCGATTTGTTTATATATTCATTGCTCCGATGACACGTCGGATTTGGTGCGTCACGGGTTTGTGCCTACAATAGTGAGCGTTAACAGTGAGCGCTAACATTCAGTTGACAGAGTGGTTGCGAGGCGCTCGGACGCAAGGAGTTCGTGAACTATGACGCAAGAGCAGGTCGCAGTGACCGCCGAGAAGATCCGCGCAGGCAAGACGAGCCTGGGCATCGAGTTCGGCTCCACCCGCATCAAGGCGGTGCTCATCGATGACGCCTACCACACCATCGCGGCGGGCGACTATGAGTGGGCCAGCCATCTCGAGGACGGGCTGTGGAGCTACACCCAGGAGGAAATCTGGAAGGGTTTGCAGACCGCATACGCCCGGATGGCCGGCGACGTCGAAACCGCCTATGGCGAACGGTTGACCCACGTGGGGCACATCGGCTTCTCCGCCATGATGCACGGCTACCTCGCCTTCGACGAGTCCGGCGAACTGCTCGTGCCGTTCCGCACCTGGCAGAACACCAACACCCACGAAGCCCACGAGAAGCTTTCCGAGCTGTTCCAGTACAACATTCCGGAACGCTGGTCCGTGGCGCACCTCTACCAGGCGGTGCTCAACCACGAGGAGCACGTCTCCAAGGTGGACTACATCACCACACTCGCCGGCTACGTGCACTGGAAGCTCACCGGCGAGAAGGTGCTCGGCGTGGGCGACGCCTCCGGCATGTTCCCCATCGACCCGGCCACCCATACCTACGAAACCGAGTTCATCAAGCGATTCGACGCGATCGAGGAAGTCGCCGCGCAGCCGTGGAAGCTTGAGAACCTGCTGCCCCGTCCGCTCGTGGCGGGCACCCCGGCCGGCACGCTCACCGCCGAAGGCGCCAAACTGCTCGACCCGACCGGCACCCTTCAGCCGGGCGTCGTCCTCGCCCCGCCGGAAGGCGACGCGGGCACCGGCATGGTCGCCACCAACTCCGTGCGCGTGCGCACCGGCAACGTCTCCGCCGGCACTTCGATTTTCGCCATGGTCGTGCTCGAGCACAAGCTGGCGCGCCTGCATCCGGAAGTCGACCTCGTCACCACCCCAGCCGGCGACCTGGCCGGCATGAGCCACGCCAACAACTTCACTTCCGATCTCAACGCCTGGGTCGGCCTGTTCGGACAGTTCGCCGCCGCGATCGGCCAGCCGGTCGATGCCGGCACGCTGTACGGCACGCTGTTCCGCGCCGCGATCGCGGACGATGTCGACGCCGACTGCGGTGGTCTGCTCAACTATCCGTTCCGCTCCGGCGAATTCCTGGCTGGCCTGCCGGAAGGCCGACCGCTGTTCGCCCGCAGCCCGGAGGCGCGCATGAGCCTCGGCAACTTCATGAGAACCCAGCTGTTCAGCGCCTTCTCGCCGGTCAAGATCGGCATGGATGTGATGACCAAGGATGAAGGCGTCGCCGTCGACTCGCTCGTCGGCCACGGCGGCATCTTCACCACGCCGAAGGTCGCGCAGAAGATCCTCGCCGCCGCATTCGACACCCCGATCAAGGTCATGGCCACCGCCGCCGAAGGCGGAGCGTGGGGCATGGCCGTGCTCGCCGACTATCTGTGGCACGCCGACCAGCCGCTCGCCGACTACCTCGACACCCGCGTCTTCGCCGATGCGGCCTCCACCACGGAAGCGCCGGATGCCAACGACGTGGCCGGCTTCGAAGCCTTCTTCGACCGCTTCCGCAAGGGGCTGCCGATCGAGCATGCCGCCATCGAAAGCATCCCGCTGGAAACCAAATAACCGTCCATCGCAACAACAGCAAGCCTGACGAAAGGAACACAATATGGCAACGTTGGCTGATTACGGCCCGGAAGTACGAGCTGAAGTCAAGCAGGTGCGCGAAGTGGTCGCCACCCTGCACGAGCAGCTCATCAAGTGGAATCTGGTGGTGTGGACCGCAGGCAACGTCTCGCAGCGCCTGCACACCGCCGACCTGATGGTCATCAAGCCGTCCGGACTGCGCTACGAGTACCTCACCCCAAGCTCGATGGTCGTGTGCGACCTTGACGGCAACGTGGTCGACGGTGCCGAAGCGCCGAGCTCCGACACCGCGTCCCACGCCTACATCTACCGCCACATGCCCGACGTGTACGGCGTGGTGCACACCCACTCCACCTACGCCACCGCATGGGCGGCCACCGGCCAGAACATTCCGTGCGGCCTGACCATGATGGGCGACGAGTTCGGCGGCCCGGTGCCGGTCGGCCCGTTCCGCCTCATCGGCTCCGAAGCCATCGGCGAAGGCGTGGTCGAAACCCTGAAGAAGTATCCGAAGTCCCCGGCCGTGCTCATGCAGAACCATGGTCCGTTCACCATCGGCAAGGATGCTGAGGCCGCCGTCAAGGCAGCCGCCATGACCGAAGAGGTGGCGCACACCATGTGGGCCGCCAAGCAGCTCGGCGACATCATCCCGATCTCCCAGGAAGACATCGATAGCCTTAACGACCGCTACACCAACGTCTACGGCCAGCACTGACGCGACGGAAACTGAAACGACAAACCCAACAACGAAGTAAGGAATAATCCAACATGGCAATGGAAAACCCATTTGAAGGCAAGGAAATCTGGTTCGGCGTCGGATCGCAGGACCTCTACGGCGAGGAGGCGCTGCGCCAGGTGGCCCAGCAGACCGGCGAGATGGTCGACTTCCTCAACGCGACCGGCAAGATCCCGGCCAAGATCGTGCTCAAGCCGACCCTGAAGTCCTCCGACGGCGTCAAGGCCTTCATGACCGAAGCCTCCGCCAACCCGAACGTCATCGGCGTGATCACCTGGTGCCACACCTTCTCCCCGGCCAAGATGTGGATCCGCGGCCTCGAAGTGCTGACCAAGCCGCTGCTGCAGCTGGCCACCCAGCACCACAAGGAAATCCCGTGGGAGACCATCGACATGGACTTCATGAACCTGAACCAGGCCGCCCACGGCGACCGTGAGTTCGGCTACATCGTGTCCCGTCTCGGCATTCCGCGCAAGATCGTCGTCGGCCACTACACCGATCCGGAAGTCGCCGAAAAGGTCGGCACCTGGGCTCGCGCCTGCGCCGGCTGGGATGCCTCCCAGAACATGAAGGTCATGCGTTGGGGCGACAACATGCGCAACGTGGCCGTCACCGAAGGCGACAAGACCGAAGCCGAACGCGTGTTCGGCGCTTCGATCAACACCTGGGCCGTCAACGACCTCGTCGCCGCCTACGAGAAGGTCAAGGACAGCCAGGTCAAGGACCTCATCGAAGACTACAAGGCCAAGTACGACGTGGCCCCCGAGCTGCTTGATTCCCGCTACGATGAGCTGTTCATCGCAGCCAAGGAAGAGGCCGCCATGGTCAACATGATGCGTGAGAACGGTTGCACCGCCGGCGTCGACAACTTCGAAGACCTCGGCACCCTGCCGCAGCTGCCGGGCGTCGGCCCGCAGCGCTTCCCGTCCGAGTACGGCTGGGGCTTCTCCGCCGAAGGCGATTGGAAGACCTCCGTGCTGGTGCGCATCGGCGCCGTGATGGGCTACGGCCTTGAGGGTGGCGCCTCCCTGATGGAGGACTACTCCTACAACTTCGTGCCGGGCAACGAGTTCGACATGGGCTCCCACATGCTGGAAGTCTCCCCGTCCATCGGCACCATCGCCAAGCCGAAGCTGGCCATCTACCCGCTGGGCATCGGCGGCAAGTCCGACCCGGTCCGTCTGGTGTTCTCCGGCAAGCCGGCCGACGCCGTCGTGGTCTCCATGGCCGACGAGCGCGAACGCTTCCGCCTGCTCATGGACGAGGTCACCATCGTCGAACCGCAGGGCTCCCTGAAGAACCTGCCGTGCGCCCGCGCCGTGTGGAAGCCGAAGCCGGACCTGAAGACCGCCGTGCAGTGCTGGATCACCGCCGGTGGCTCCCACCACACCTGCATGACCACGTCCGTCGGTCGTGAGGCTTGGGAGGACTTCGCCCGCATCGCCGGCGTCGAACTCGCCGTCATCGACGAGAACACCAACGCCCGCCAGTTCGAGAAGGAGCTGGAGCTGAGCGAAATGTACCACCGCCTCAACAACCGTCACTGAAATAACGGAGCGTTAACAGCACGGCAGGAAACTTGACGTACCTTCGTACGCCGGCGTTTCCTGCCGCACTGTTACCGCACGCGTTATCTCAGCGATACGGGGTGCGCTTAAAAAACAGCACGGCGGGGAAGTTGACGTACTTTTGTACGCAGCGTTCCCCGCCGTGCTGTTTTTGTTTACCTATGTGCGGCTCAGCGCTTGCCGGCGTACAGCTGCTGGTCGATCACGCCGGCGAACACGCGGTTCACTGCCGGCGCGCGACACCGTCGCGTTCGCCTTGTCCACATACTTCTGAATCTCGTCATGAACGGCGGCGGTAGCCGCCACGCGGTCAAGCGGCGTATCCGCGGACAGGCCCACGGACGGCAGCCAGGCCGCCAATCCTTCCGGATCGAGCGTGACCAGCGCGCCGATGAACGGACGATTATCGCCCACCACCACGGCATGCTCCACAATCGGACACTTCGCAATCTCCTGCTCCATCGGAATCGGCGACACGTTCTTGCCGCCGGCGGTGATGATGATGTCCTTCTTGCGGCCCGTAATCGTAATACGACCCTCATCGTCGATCGACGCAAGATCGCCGGTGCGCAGCCAACCGTCCTCGGTGAACACCTCGGCCGTTTTCTCCGGCAGATTGTGGTAACCCATGAACACGTTCGGTCCCTTGACCTGCAGCTCGCCATCGTCGGAAATACGCACGGACGATCCCGGCGCAGGCTGGCCGACGGTACCGATCACATTGTCCGTGACGCGGGTCGCGGCAAACGGCGCCGCGGTTTCCGTCATACCGTAGCCCTGGATCATCGGCAGGCCGATGCCATTGAAGAAATGCGCCAGCGACACGTCCAGCGGAGCGCCACCGCACGCCACATAACGGATACGCGGGCCCAACGCGCCACGCACGGTGTGGTATACGGACGCCTCATACGACAGGTGTTCGGCGGTCTGCTTCATGGTCGGTTTCTCGCCAGCCTGCTGCATGCGCGACCAGTCGCGCGCGGACTCGGCGGCCTTGAGGAACAGGCGGCCCTTCCAACCCATGCCGGCCTTGCGGGAAGCCGCGTTGTACACCTTCTCGAACACGCGCGGCACGCCCAGCAGGTACGTCGGCTCGAACGAACGCACATCCGGCAGCAGCGTCTTGGTGTCCGGCAGATAGCCGACCACGCCGTCATCGGAAGCGATCGACGCGTACTGGATGAAGCGCGCGAAGCAGTGGGCGAGCGGCAGGAACAGCAGCAGACGCGGATGGTCTTCAAGAATCATCTCGTGCAGCGCAAGGCTGCCGGCACGCGTGATCGACACGAAATTGCGATGCGACAGCTCGGCACCCTTCGGTGCCCCCGTGGAACCGGACGTGTACACGATGGTGGCCAGATCGTCGGCACGCACCGACGCGATACGCTCGTCCAGCTCTTCGTCGGACACGGTGACGCCCAATCCCTCCAGCGCGCCCATGGCATTGGCGTCGAGCATCAGAATATGCTTCAGAGACGGGCAGCGGCCAATCACGGAATCAAGACGGTCGAAGCGTTCGCGATCGTCGGCGATGGCGAGCTTCACGTTGGAATCGTTGAGAATGCGTTCGGCCTGAGCCGCGGAATCGGTGTCGTAGATCGGCACATTGACCGCGCCGATTGCGGCCAGTGCGAAATCAAGCACGCCCCACTCGTAACGGGTGGTGGAGAAGAGGGTGACGGCATCCCCCTTGCCGATGCCGAACGCGATCAGGCCTTTGGCCGCGGAGAGCACGTTCTTGTGGAATTCGCCGGTCGTCACCTTGGTCCACTGGCCCGGAGCGGTTTTGCGTTCCGCGATCACGGTGTCTTCGCCGGTGCGCTTGATGCGTTCGGTAAGCAGGGAGTAGATGGATTCGTCGTCGCGTACTTCGACGGATGCGCCCGGGGTCGTGTACTCGGTGAGCATGAAGTGTTCTCTTTTCTTGCGTTTCCGCGGTTTTCGTGGGTTTTGCGATATATGCGATCGCTGCGATTGCGGTGATCGGTGACGTGCTTTTCGCGTCCTGTGTCGCGCCTCGCATATCGTAAGTTACGGTGACGTAAGTCCGCATTGTAAGAAACAACAAGAAATACGGCGACGGGTTTGTTTGAACTGACAAAGTGGCACGAAACGTCAACGGAACGGGGGATTGGTACACGGATGCATCATCTCGAAAAAAGGTTTGACGCGTTCGATCGCAGGGTGTCCAACGGGTTGCGCGACGGGTTCGAGAGGGGTGGCCCTTACGGGCGAAAACGGTGGAAAATGCGGCAAAACTGGGCGGAGTGACGTTGCGAACCACAACATGTTCCGTGTACACTCAAGTTTGGCGCAACTACCCCTTGCGCCTAGGCTGTTTGCTCAACGGCGAACATTCAGCCGCCTCACTTTTCGCCGTTCCCTTGGTTTTCTGTGGTTTTGCTGTTGTGCATTTGCTTGCGAGTTCTGATGGTTTTCTATATTTTTCCGACGATTTTCTGCGATTGCCGTTCCGTCATTGCCTTTCGTCGGTATGCCCGATACGCTTGGAGCGGATGGCGGGATTGCAAACGATTGGAAAAGGGGCATGATGTTCGACAAGCGGCTGTTTTCCTTGGCTGACGGCGTCGGTCGATTGATCGCGGCGAAAGTCGCCTGCCAATGGCTGGGCCTCGTGGCCAACATCGCCTTCGCCGTGGCTGTGGTGCGTATGCTGCAACCGCTGTTCGCGCCCGTACCGTCCGCCACCGCGCCCTGCATCGTCATTATTCTTATTGCCGCGGTCGTGCGATTCGTCACCATTCGCGCCGCCGCACGTTTCGGTAGCGAGGCCGCCGAACGCGTCAAACTCGCGCTGCGTGAGAAACTGTTCAATAAGATGCTCGCGCTCGGCCCGTCCTACGCGCAGCGCGTGCGCACCGCCGGCGTGGTGCAGTCCGCGGGCGAAGGCATCGAACAAATCCAAAGCTTCTTCGAACTGTTCCTGCCGCAACTGTGCTACGCCGTGCTCGCCCCCATCACGCTGTTCGCCGTGCTTGCGCCGATCGACCTGCCCACCGCCGCGACGCTGCTCGCCTGCGCGCCGCTCATCGTGCTCATCGTCGGCATGGTGGCGATGCGTGCTGCCCGCGTATTCAAGAAATACTGGGGCAAATACACGGATATGGGCGCCGCGTTCCTCGACAATCTGCAGGGACTTGAGACGCTGAAAACCTTCGACGCGGACGAGCGCGCCGCACGAGTCATGGACGAGAAGGCCGAACAGTTCCGCGTGATGACCATGAACGTGCTGCAGATCCAACTGCGTTCGCTCACGGCGATGGATGCCGTGGCATACGGTGGCGCGGCCGCCGGCATCGGCGTTGCGATATGGCGATTTGTATCCGGCTCGCTCTCGCCGTCTGGCGTTTTCGCGCTGTCCGGCGTGCTGCCGCTTGGTTTGACGCCGATCGCCGCGGTATTGCTGACGATTCTGCTAGCCGCCGATTTCTTCATTCCGCTGCGACAGCTCGGCTCGTATTTCCACGTTGCGATGAACGGCATGACGTCCACGAAACGTATTTTCGCGCTGCTCGACGCGCCCGAACCGGAGCATGGCAGCAAGGAACTGCCGGAATTCGGGGCTTCCGGGCGTGGTGTCGGCGTGGAGTTTCGTGGTGTTTCGTACCGGTATGCGGACGCGGATGTGGATGCTGGGGGTGCTGCTGGTGCGGGGCCTGACGCTGCCGGGTCTGCGGGTGCCGGTGTTGCGAGTCCCCGTCGTATATCGTCCACATCGCATTCCGATATGCGGAACGCGGATGCGGACAGCGTTGATGAGGGCGGCGGCGCGGGTGACGCGCGCGAAACGCGCTACGCCTTGCGCAACGTGGCCCTCCGTGCGCTGCCCGGCGAAGTCACTGCGATCGTCGGGCCATCCGGTTCCGGGAAATCCACAGCCGTCCAGCTGCTTGCCGGCACGCTTGTCGGATATGAAGGCGATGTGCTGCTGTCCGAAATGCCATCCGGAATGCAGGACGAAGTGCTGGGCGCTATGTTAAGCAGTGCGGCGCCGGATGACAGTGAAACCCTGAAATCGCACCAAATCCGCGACCTCACCGCAGCATCGCTCACCCGCGAAATCTCCATCGTCTCCGCGCACAGCCACCTGTTCGCCGGCACCCTGCGCGACAACCTGCTCATGGCCCGCGCCGACGCCACCGACAACGAGCTGTGGCAGACGCTGGAAGCCGCGCATATCGACGATTTCGTGCGCGCGCAATCGCGAGGACTCGATATGCCGATCACGCAGGACGGCGCGAATCTGTCCGGCGGGCAGAAACAGCGCATTGCGATCGCCCGTGTACTGTTGCGCAGGTCGGCCGTCTATATTTTCGACGAGGCGACCAGCAGCGTCGACGCGGACAGCGAAACGTTGATTTTGCAAACGATTCGCGCGCTCGCCGACGCCGGCGCAACCGTGCTGATGGTCACGCACGAGCACTCCCTTGTCAAGCACTTCCACAAGCGCATCATTCAGATTCACAGCGGCGAGATTGTGGCCGATACCGCTGCCATCTCCAAGGAGCAGCAGGCTGCGGCACAGGCCG
>OHVH01000139.1_pt1 | contig 13806 bp, 10 predicted proteins | sample 1579361 | NCBI WGS metagenome assembly OHVH01 (sample SAMEA3882507, study PRJEB24775) | human gut metagenome | biome: human-associated habitat; feature: intestine environment; material: feces | place: Netherlands | collected 2009/2010
CAGCCTGAAACCAAACCCGGCCAGTCGGCCGCTGTCGGAAGCATTGCTGTTCGCTCACGGAAAAATCCATGAAGTCGAACACGAAAATGTGGGTGTGGAGGGTGGCCACAAGGGTGAAGAACTGGTGGAACGGCAGACCACTAAAGCCATCCGCAGCGGCATCCGGCACCACAAGATGAAACCCTACAAGGCCGTGGAAAAGGCAGAGCGTCAGCTCATGTCTGCCAATGCAGAATACTTTTACCAGAAATCCTTGCGGGACAATCCGCAAATTGCACAGGCGGCCAGCAACCCCATTTCCCGGATGTGGCAGAAACGGCGTATCAAACAGCAGTATGCCAAAGCTGCACGGCAGGCCGGCCAAGCCGCCGCGCAGGGTGCAGCCGCCACCGCAGAGAACGGTTTCCGGGTAACAAAGCTGGCGGCCGAGGGCGGCGAACGGGTAGCCGAATTTGCGGCCCGGAACTGGAAAACCATTCTGATCGTGGCGGTGTTCGGTCTGCTGGCTCTGCTCTTGATAACGGGTTTGCAGTCCTGCACCGTGATGGCGGGCACCGCTGGAACCGGCGTGACGGCATCCTCTTACTTTTCCAAGGATAAGGATATGCTGGGCGCAGAGAAAGCCTACGCCAAGTTGGAACAAAAGCTGCAACGGTATCTGGACACCTACGAAGCCACCCACAACTATGACGAGTACCATTTTTATCTGGACGAAATCGAGCATGACCCCTATGTGCTGATCTCGATTTTGTCTGCGCTGCATGATGGCGTTTTTACATTGGCCGAGGTGCAGGGCGAACTTGAAATGCTCTTTGAAAAGCAGTACATCCTGACCGAGACCGTGACCATGCAGATACGTTACCGTACAAAAATGATGGTCATTATTGGCCCGTATGGTGTGCCGCAAGTTATCACCTACCAAGAACCGTATGAATACTACATCTGCACGGTCAAGCTGAAGAACAAAGATTTGTCCCATCTGCCCGTGGAAGTACTGACCGAAGAACAGCTTAGTGCCTATTCGCTCTATATGCGCACGCTGGGCAACCGGCCGGATTTGTTCGGCAAGGTGCAGTACCCCAATGCGTCCACCATCAAGCAGCCCACCTACTACGATATTCCCCCGGAAGCACTAAAGGATGATAGGTTTGCCGCCATGATGGAGGAAGCCACGAAGTACATCGGCTACCCGTATGTGTGGGGCGGCAGTTCGCCCAGCACCAGCTTTGATTGCAGCGGCTACATTTCGTGGGTGCTGAATCACTCCGGCTGGAACGTGGGCCGCCAGACCGCACAGGGCCTTTACAACCTCTGTACTCCTGTTTCGACGGCGCAGGTCAAACCGGGCGACCTTGTGTTTTTCAAGGGAACCTACGATACCCCCGGCGTGAGCCATTGCGGTATCTATGTAGGCAATTCCATCATGCTGCACTGCGGCGACCCTATCTCTTACACAAACCTCAACTCAAAATATTGGCAGGAACATTTTTACAGCTATGGGCGTTTACCGTGACGCCAGAAAGGATTTTGTATGGCAAAAAGACTTTCCCGCATTGAGCGCGATATTGAACGGCTCAAAGAAAAAATCTCTGAATACCAGCAGCAGTTGAAAGAACTGGAAGCTGCAAAGACTGAACAGGAAAACTTGCAGATCATTCAGCTGGTGCGCAGCATGAACATGAAGCCGGACGAGTTTGCGGCCTTCCTGCGCAGCGGTGCGCTGAATGCTGCACCCACCGCCACACCGTACCACAAACAGGAGGATGCCGCCGATGAAACCTGACAACTGGAACCGCTTCGCTGCCGGACTGCTGGCTATCCTGCTCTGCCTCTGCTCCTTTTCCATGCCCGCTTTCGCAAGCGGTACTGACCCTGCCCCGGAACCTCTGCCGGAAATTTTGGACGAGGAACCCACCACGGGCGGCATGGAGCCGGAGGGTGTGCCCATCACGCCCAAGGGCAATGCAACACTGGTGGATGATTTTTACGGCGACAAGCAGCTTATCACAGTGACCACCAAGGCCGGGAATTATTTTTACATTCTCATTGACCGTGCCAACGAGGACAAGGAAACGTCCGTTCACTTCCTGAACCAAGTGGACGATGCCGACTTGCTGGCCCTGCTGGATGAAGAACCGCAGGACACCGAGTTCTGCACCTGCACCGTGAAATGTGAGGCCGGGAACGTCAACGAAAACTGCCCCTTGTGTGAAAAGAGCCTGCGCAACTGCACGGCCCCGGAAGCTGTGAAAACTGACACCGAAACGCCAGAGGAAAAGCCCAAGTCCAACATGGGCAGTCTGATGATCCTGCTGGTGCTGGCTCTGGCGGGCGGCGGTGCAGCACTCTATTATTTCAAGTTCCGCAAACCCAAGGCCGATACCACCGGGCACGATGATCTGGACGAGTACGATTTTGGCGAGGACGAGGATGCAGACGAGGAACCGGCTGAAATCGAGATTCATTCGGAGGACGGACAGGAGGATGAAACATGAGCTTTCAGCTGGTGATTGCCGAAAAGCCCAGCGTAGCCCGCAGCATTGCCGCTGTGATCGGGGCCACCGAAAAGCAAACCGGCTACTGGCAGGGCGGCGGGTATCTGGTCAGCTGGTGCATCGGGCATCTGGTGTCCTTTGCCGAGGCGGGCCAGTACGATGAAAAATACTGCAAGTGGAAGTATGAAGATTTGCCCATCCTGCCCCAGCCGTGGCAGTTCATTGTCCCGGACGAAAAGAAACAGCAGTTTGAAGTTGTGCGCTCTCTGCTCAACCGCCCGGATGTGGACAGTGTGACCGCCGCGACCGACGCAGGCCGGGAGGGAGAACTTATCTTCCGCTTTGTCTACCAAATGGCCGGCTGTACGAAACCGGTGAAGCGGCTCTGGGTTTCCAGCATGGAGGATGCCGCCATCCGGGAGGGCTTTGCAAACCTGCGCCCGGATTCGGACTACGATGCTCTGTACCAATCGGCCCTCTGCCGTGCAAAGGCGGATTGGCTGGTGGGCATCAATGCAACGCGGCTGTTTTCGGTGCTGTACCACAAGACTCTGACCGTGGGCCGCGTACAGACACCGACATTGAAAATACTGGTGGACCGGGATGCAAAAATCCTGCGCTTCCAGAAAGAAAAGTATTACACGGTCGGCATCCAGTCCGGCAGCCTGAAAGCAGACAGTGGGCGCATTGCGGATGCAGAAACCGCAAATTCTCTCAAAGAAAAATGCACGGGTGCAAATGCAGTCTGTACTTCTGTCAAACGAGAGAAAAGGACAGAACAGCCGCCCAAGCTCTATGACCTGACCACCTTGCAGCGGGAAGCAAACCGTTTGTTCGGCTTCACGGCAAAGCAGACCCTTGACTATGCCCAGCAGCTTTATGAAAAGAAACTGCTGACCTATCCCCGCACGGACAGCCAATATCTGACCGAGGACATGGGCCAGACAGCACAACATCTTGTGTCTGATCTGCTGGGGCTGCTGCCCTTTGCCCAAGGGCTTGCGCTGACTGTGGATGTAAGCCGGCTGCTGAACAGCAAAAAGGTATCGGACCACCACGCCATCATTCCCACTGCTGAATTTGTAAAACAGGGCTTCGCTAGTCTTGCCGAAAGTGAATGCAAGCTGATGAACCTTGTCTGCTCCAAACTGCTCTGTGCGGTGGCCGCACCCCACGAGTACGAAACAGTGACCGCCGTGTTCTCCTGTGCAGGGAACGAGTTCACCGCCAAGGGAAAAACGGTGCTTGTCCCCGGATGGAAAGAGATCGACCAGCGATTCCACTCCACCCTGAAAACAGACGGTGATGAAGAAACGGAAGCCCTGAACACCCTGCCGAAACTGGCCGAAGGACAGAGTTTTTCCGTGACGGCTAACGTTTCGGAACACTTCACGTCCCCGCCGAAAGCCTATACCGAAGATACGCTCCTGTCGGCAATGGAGCGGGCCGGGGCCGAAGATATGCCGGAGGAAGCGGAACGTAAGGGGCTGGGCACTCCGGCCACCCGTGCCGCGATTCTGGAAAAACTGGTGCAAATGGGCCTTGTGCAGCGCAAGGGCAAGCAGCTTGTCCCCACCAAGGACGGCATCAATCTGGCGGTGGTTCTGCCGGAAAGCCTGACCTCTCCCGCTCTGACTGCTGAATGGGAAAACCGTCTGACCGAGATTGCCAAGGGCAATGCAGACCCGGACGAGTTCATGGCCGAAATTGAAGCGCAGGTGCGCCAGTTGGTCAAGACTTATTCCTGCATCAGCGCGGACAAGCAGAACTTATTTCAGTCGGAACGGGTCATCATCGGCAAGTGTCCCCGGTGCGGTGAAAACGTCTATGAGGGTAAAAAGAATTTTTACTGCGGGAACCGTGGCTGTCAGTTCGTGATGTGGAAGAATGACTGCTTCTTTGAGCAGCGCAAAAAGGCGTTCACACCGAAGATCGCCGCCGCTCTGCTCAAAAACGGTAAGGCAAAGGTCAAGGGCCTCTACTCCGAGAAAACAGGCAAAACCTATGATGCAACAGTACTTCTAGCAGATACGGGAGGCAAGTACGTCAATTACCGGGTAGAGCGTAAAGAGTAAGGCAAAAATACGAGGGCCGGTTATGGTAAGGTGAAGCATTCATTTTGCCATAACCGGCTCTCTCTATCCGTAGGATAGCAAAAAAGGAGTGTGACCAAATGAGCGAACTATTTTCCATCCAGCTGCAAAATCGACAGCAACAAGGCGGAGATGGCGTCTGGCTGGACCTGCCCACCACAACCGAACAGGTACAAGCGGCCCTGCGGCAAATCGGCATTTCGTCCGATAATCCGCAGGGCCTTTTCATTTCCGGCTACTTTGCCGAAGAAGAAAAGCGTTTTGCGATTCCCTACAACATGGTGCTGGCATCCAATGTGGATGAACTGAACTTTCTGGCCGCACGGCTGGAAACGCTCTCTGCCGGGGAACGCGCAGAACTGAACGCCGCTCTGCAAGCCCCGCAGAGTGAACTTTCCAGCATCGGGAAAATTACTGACTTTCCCGAAAACGTGGACTATTATGTGCATCTGCCGGATGTGCACGGGCCTGCCCAGCTAGGAGATTACTACCTGAATCGCTCCGGCATGGTGGATATGCCGGAAGAATGGAAAGGCGGCATCGACACGGCACAGTTTGGCCGGTATGTGGCTCAGCAGGAACAGGGTGCGTTCACCCAGTACGGCTACCTTGTCAAAAGCGGGGATGCGTGGCAGAAAGTCCACGAGGGCCAGCCTGTGCCGGAGGAATACCGGGTGCTGTCCTTTCCTGCGCCAGAAGTCCTGCGGGATTTAGCCAACATCCCGCCGCCTGTTCAACCTGAAACAGAACCGCAGAAAGTCATCCCCATTATCCTGAACGGCAAGGACAGCGCAGAGCGCATGAAAGAAATTACGGACCGGCTGGAAACAGGGATTCAGCAGTTATTCGACAGTGACCGCTACAAAGCCTACCTCACCACGATGGCGAAATTCCACAATTACAGCTTCAACAACACCTTGCTGATCGCCATGCAGGGCGGGCAGCTGGTGGCGGGCTTCAACAAGTGGAAAGACACGTTCCACCGCACCGTAAAGAAAGGCGAAAAAGGCATCAAGATTCTGGCTCCTGCGCCGTACAAGGTCAAGCAGAAGATGGAAAAGCTGGACGAACAGGGCAAGCCGATTCTGGACAAGGAAGGCAAGACGCTGACGGAAGAAAAAACGGTACAGATTCCGGCCTTTAAGGTGGTTTCCGTGTTCGATGTCAGCCAGACCGAGGGCGAACCGCTGCCCTCTATTGCAGTGAATGAACTGTCCGGCAGCGTGCAGGACTACCAAGATTTTTTCAAGGCGTTGGAGCAGGCATCCCCGGTGCCCATCGGGTTTGAGGACATCGAGTGCGGCGCGCATGGGTACTTTCATCTGCTCGACAACCGCATTGCCATCCAAGAGGGCATGAGCCAGTTACAGACCATCAAGACGGCCATCCACGAGATTGCCCATGCCAAGCTCCACGCCATCGACCCCAACGACCCGGAACAGACCAACCGCCCGGACAGCCGCACCCGCGAGGTGCAGGCCGAAAGCGTGGCCTATGCCGTCTGCCAGCACTACGGGCTGGACACATCCGAGTATTCTTTCGGCTATGTGGCCGGGTGGAGTTCCGGCCGGGAACTTTCCGAACTGAAAGCCTCTCTGGAAATTATCCGCAGCGCGGCCCATGAGCTGATCTCCACGCTGGACGAACATTTGGCAGAACTGCGCCAGCAGCGGGAAGCGGACCTTTCCGCTGCACAGGAGGCCGCATTTGCGCTGGATAATGGCAATACGCTGTTCATCCAGACCTGCGATTCCGGCTATGACTATACACTGTATGATGCGGACAAAAAGGCTCTGGATGGCGGGCAGTTGGACGCACCCGGCCTGACCCTGCCGGATGCCAGACAGGAAGCACTTAACCTGCTGGGGCAGACAGCCGCGGTGTCGGAAGTTCTGTTGGGCGACAAGCTGGCAGCGTTCCAAGAGGCAACAGAAAAAGCGAATGAACTTCCCGAACCTGCTAAAATTTCTGACCCTGCCGCAGAGCCCACGGTCACGATTTTGTGGAGCGAAAGCGACAAGCTGCAGGACGGCGAAACCATGCCGCTGTCCGTGGCAAACCGTGTTTTTGAAGAACTGGACACCGCCCAGCACACGGACCGGGAAAAGGACGGCTACACGGGCGGCTGGTACGACAAGACAGCCTTCCGCATTGACTTTACCTTGAACGGCCAGCCCGACAACTATGAGGGACGGCAGGATTTCGGGGACGGGGACGGCTCCCTGATTCAGCATATCCAGAACTACCACGAATACTACGCCAAAGACGAGAACTGGAAAAATTTTGTTTTGCACAACAAGGGCCCGGAAGCGTGGGAACAGGACAAGGCAGAGCGTGAAATGGTGCTGACCGAGTTTATACCGTACCTTAAACAGCATTGCAACCTTTCGGCCATGGAGCAGACAGCCACCACCGCTTTGCGGGAGGAACAGGACATTTCGCCGGAACAGACCGCCTATTACAACGCTGTTGTAGCCTATGTGCAGGACTGCCGCCCGCTGCTCAACCAAGGCCAGTATGACTTGCCGGAACCGCCCAAGCTGGCCGACTTTGACCAGAGCTTGCAGAACTACAAGACGCAGGTGCAGGCCGAGATTGAGCAGGAAGCGGCCGCAGCCGGAATGACGGTAGAGGAATATGCTGCGGCAGGTTTTGAGGCCCCGCAGCAGGACAGTTTTTCCATCTACCAGCTGCGTAATGAAGATTCCACCCGCGATTACCGTTTTGAGCCTTATGACCGCCTGCAAGCTGCTGGCCGGACCGTAGACAAGGCAAACTATGCAGAAGTTTACTCTGCGCCGCTGGCTGCTGGAACTACATTGGAGGACATCTACCGCACATTCAATGTGGACCATCCGGCAGATTTCAAGGGGCATTCGCTGTCTGTTTCGGATGTGGTGGTGCTGCATCAGAACGGCCACGACACCGCCCATTACTGCGACAGTGTGGGCTTCCAGCAGGTGCCGGAGTTCTTACGGGAAAATCAGCTGCGCACCGCAGAGCTTTCCACCGAACAAAACGAAAACATGATTGACGGTGTGCTGAACAATGCGCCCTCTCTGGGCGAATTGGAGGCCAAAGCAAAGGCCGGAGAACAAATCTCTCTGACGGACCTTGCCGCCGCAGTCAAGGCCGAGGAAAAGGCACCGAAAGCCAAAAAGTCCCGCGCCGCAAAACCGAAAAAGCCGTCCATCCGGGCACAACTGGATGCCGCAAAAAAGGAACAGAGCAAACAAACGCAGCCACGGGAAAAGACAAAGGAATTGGAGGTGTAAACCGTGCAGATGTTTGAAAATATGGATGTGATCGCCGCGCTGGAAGCCATCATGCACCAGAATACTGCGTATTACCAGAGCGATTTTTCCTTTGACATTAAGATGCTTCGGGAAGCAGCCCGCAGTGACCAACCTGAAGATAAGCTGCTGTTGTGGATGTCCCGGCCCTCTGGGACATTCTGCTTCCGGGAACGGGATGTGCTGCTCAAAGACACCCAAGCCTACAACACATGGAAATTCTGCGGCGAACAGACCCACGACAGGATTCTTGCCTATGCGGTGGAGCTGACCGGCGCAGCCAACGGAACCGTGCAAGGCAATCTGTATGAACTGGACTACCAGCAGCACTTCCGGCACATTCGGGATGCCGCCCTGCCCGTGGGTGCCAACCGTCTGATCTACGAAAGTGGGATGCGGGAGATTGGCCCGAAAGAGCATTTCGACAGCCGCCCGGACAAATATTTCGGGGAGTTCGTGCGATATGAAATGCAGCCCCGTGACCCTGAACTTCTGCAAGCGGCCATCCGGCAGGAGCAGCGCAGCCGGGAACCGGCACGGCCCGGTGATTTCAAAGAACATCTTGCGGAACTGCACACTGGGCTGATCGAGGCCGAGGCTCAGCGCATTGCAACAGATATGAAGCGGCTGGCTGCTCCCAACAGCCCGGACAAGAATCATTTTATGGTGGAGGTATCGCCCTATTTTACCAAACTGGCATCCAGCCGGGACACGGACCAGCTGCTTGCCATGCTGCCGTACAAATCCATGCACCTTTCCAGCGTGAAAGACCGTTTCGGCATCTATGCGCTGGTTGACAAAAAGGAGAACCGGGACAGGGGCATCCGCAAGCCCCGTGCTTCCGTCCGCAAGCAGCTTTCCGAAACAAAACAGGCCGCCAGCCCGAAAAAGGCAGCGGCCCGCAGCAAACAACATGAAATGGAGGTCTGACCATGAATTTCAGCGTGGAAGAAGAAAATTTGATCTGTATGTACCACACCTCTGACCGCCGCCGAACGATGGCGCGGATGCTGACCGCCCTGCCGGACATGGACACGGAAATGCGGCGGCTGGCAAACGGCACCATTGCAAAGTTGGAGCACATGACCGATGCTGACTTTGACGGACAGAGGTTTGATTTTACGGGTGAATAATACCGCCAGCTTAACAATGGCACATTATTTTCAGTGAAAGTAATGTGCCATTGTCAACACAGAAATAGCCGGACACGGTGGCCTTGTGGCTGCTGTGTCCGGCTATTTTCATGTATCAGTCTTTATCTTTTTTCTCGGTGGGATTTTCTGGCAGTTCGGCGGCATCTTCTACAATGTCGGTCACAAGCTGCTGGAAGTCAAACGCATTCTTTTCTGTGATAACGGGCTTGCCGGTTTCCGCTTCAAGAGCCTGCCGCGCAATGCCGGCCACTTTGCCGCCGCGTTTAGCAACCTGCTTGTTTTCTTCAAAGGTCTGCGGCTTTGCAGTCTTGGAAATATCCGTGGTAGATGCTTCCGCCAGCATGGTCAGCACAAGTTCCAAATCGGTCATGTTGTCCCGGAGATTTTCTTTTGTCAGACCTTTCAGCCGCTTGTACTGCCCCGTGGTCATGCCGGACCATGCGCGGGAGATTTCATCGGTCAGGATGGCGTACTCCTTGCCCTTTTGCACTCCGCGCTTCTTCCATTCGTCCGTTAGTTCGTTGCGGATGCGGATTGCCAAAAGCCGCTGGTGAATCCATTCTTCGGAGTAGCCTTTCTTCAAATAGGTATCAAGCGCACGGTCAATAGCTTGCTCCGGGTCGATGGTTTCTTCGATGCGTTCCTTGCCCACCATTGCCAGCCATGCCTTGAACGGTTCAGCTTTCGGGGACGGGATGGACTGGATGATACGCAAAAGCTGTTCGGTGTTGGCGACATCTGTCTTGTACCGTTTTCCATCAGAGGACAACATTTTCAGTTGTACGATTTTTTCGTACAACTCATTTGCCCCCTCAGCTTTCAGCTTACGCTTAAGATCGCTCCAATAACGCCGTGGATTGGCTGTTCCAGTTAAAACAGAAATAACATCAATAATCGAAAAATACCATTCTTCCTTTTCTGCATCCCATGCAGTACGGATTTTCTGATCTTCAAAAAGCTGGATAGAGCCGTTATCGTTCACTTCTGCCATAGAGGGTTCCTCGCTTTCGTTGTCTAAGTCTATTTTACATGATTTCGGGCGGAAACGCCACCCGGTCTAAGCGTTTGGGATTCAAAAATCCGAACAATATTTTGTGCAGATTTACCGTTCCTGCATCTGCTCCTTTCCCGGTGCTGTCCGCAGAATGCCGTCCACATTCTGCTTTATGATGCCATACTCCTGCATCTGGCGTTTGGCATCATTGTACTGCCGCTGCATCTGGTCTTTCTGCTCGGCCAGTTGCTTATACTCGTTTTTCAGGGCGTAGAGGTCGGGCAGCTTTTGAAAGCCCTGCTCTTTTAGAGCTTTCGCCGCTGCTTCATAGAGAATCAAGGTTCCTTCATGCTTACGTCGGAACTGCTTTTTGTCAGCAGCCCGCTGATACTCCTGCAACAGTGGGCGCAGTTCTTTACAGGTGGTGACATCCTTTATCAGCACGGCCATTTCAGCAAGCCGGCGCTCTGCTGCTTTCAATGCGGCGGCAGCTTCGGTGCTGGCGGCGGTGATCTCGGCCACCCGGCTTTCCAAATCCGGGTAACTATCAATTTCATGCTCCGTCAGAAAGTTCAGCGTCCGGGCAGCCTGTTTCAGATTGTGGAGTTTTGCCCACTTCTCATACCCTGCGGACTGCTGGGCCTTGATGCTGTTCTCCAAATCAATCCGCAGCGAAATTTTATGGTTTTCTTTGGGCTTCCGTTCCACGGACCGTCCTTTAATGCGCTCGGTAATAGCTTCCTCGGTATAGGCTTCTCCCAGTGTTTTGCAGCGGGTGAACCGTTCCTGTCCGGGCGCACGGAACGAAACATACTTGCCACGCTTTACCTCGTAGCCCTGCTCCTGCAGGAGCCGCAGAAAATCGTCAAAATCCTTGGCCTGCGGGATGGCTGCATCTATGGCGGCTTTCAGCTTCGCCTTCCAACTCGTGCCCTTGCGGTGCGCGTCCCACTCGGCATAGCTCTTGCCCCTGTCTTGGCCGGGCATTACCACGGACAGGCCATGTTCCTTGCACAGCCGGTCGCTGATGCGCCGGATGTAGGCATAGCTTTGTCGGTTGGAAACATACTTTCGCTGATTCACCATGTCCACAGCACAGAAGATGATGTGATTATGGACGTGCCCTTTGTCAATGTGCGTGGTCAGCACATACGGGTATTTGCCTTGCAGGACTTCATCTGCAAGCTGCCGGCCAATCTCGTGGGCCCGCTCCGGCGTGGTTTCGCCCGGCGCAAAAGACTGTATCAGGTGGTGGGCCAGATTGTTGCCTTTCTGCATGGCTTGTGACAGCAGCAGTTCAAATTCGATGTCGGCGGTTTCATAGGAGCAGGCAAAGGAGGACACCAGCATTTTTTCATCCGTCTTGGCTGGATTCTCGATGTAGTCCAGTGCCTTTTTCAGCGTTGACTTGATAGGATGTATCTTTGTAACTGCCATATCTGTGCCAGCGCTCCTTTGATGTCCGCAACATCTTGTGTGTACAGCGGCCCCATGCTGTTCAGCCGCCGTGCAATCTGATTGACATTGACACCGATCTTCTGCAATTCGGCGGTCTGTGCCCGGATGTCAGTGGTGTCGATGTGGACAACATAACCATCTATCAGCATCTTCCGGGCGTAGGCAGAAAAATTCCGTGTGTGCAGCAGAGCCATCTTCTGCCGGATAAGTTCCTGTTCCTCCGGCGTCACGGGAACACGCAGAACAATTTTTCGGGTTCGGTTCGTCATAGTTTCACCTCGTTTCTTGGGGGTCTGGGGTACTCCCCAGCAAGCATTTCTGCCGGGAGTGGCTACACTCCCTATGCTTGCTACGTTACCTTTCCCCACTACTATGACACCGCAACACCCCCGTTTTGCCCGCAAAATACAAAAAAATAAGAGGACGCTTTTTGCATCCTCTCAATGACCATGCGTGGCAATCAGACACACGCGGGCTCTTTTTCCTGTTCATGGATTCGCAGGGCACCGTCAATGGCACCTTCTACGATGGGTAAGTATTCTTCCGGGCAAAGCTGCAGCTTGTGGCTGACCCGCTGACGTTCCGCACTTTCTTCCCGCATGAGTTCCGGGTTGAAGTATCGCTCCACGGGCAGACCACATATTTTTATCAGCTGAATCACCACCGGCAGGCTGGGTAGCGTGCCTTCGTTTTCGATGTTCGCAAGATACCGGCTGTCACAATGTATCATGTCAGCCAGCGCACTGCGGGAAAGCTGTTTTGCCTTTCGAGCTGCCTTGACATCCGCTCCGAACGTTTCAAAGCCGGGACAGTCCTCAATTTTCGCCATTCTGCATCACCCATATACATTTTATAGTTCATGGACGATTGGCGAAATGATGCAAAATCCATTCAGCTTACACTTTATAGTTCCACTTGAAAATCAGACGTGCGCGCCAGAGTTTATTCTGGCTCTCATTCTACTTTCGTTGCGCGGTTTTTCTATACTCCAATGGCAACAATCCAGTGCTTTTGCGGAACAATTCTGCAAATCGGCTTGAAGTGGAATACCCCACTGTTTGGGCAACTTGTCCGACTGTCAGTTCTGTGTATGCCAGCAGATACTCGGCTTGGCTCATGCGCCGCTGCTGAATATACTCTGTAATGGTGCAGTCGTAGTATTTCTTAAAACAACTTTTCAGTTTCGTTGTCCCCATACAGGCAATCTGCGTCAGCCTTTCCAGAGGAATGTCAAAAGCATAGTGGTCGCTAAGATATGAGGCAACCGTCTGGATACTTTCTATATCCTGCTGCGAGAGCTTATGAACTGTTTTATCAGGATGCTTCTTCTGATATTCCACTACCATTGAAACTGCTTCTGCGACTTTTCCCTCATAAAAAAGTTTTGCGGCAATCCCTTCTCCGCGATAGTCCTTAATCTCCGTAAGCAACCGTGACATCGCAGGAAAATCTGATGTTTGGTCGATTTTGCGGAAGGCGTCAATCGGATTGATCTGTGCCTCAGGGTACAGTTTCTTCAGATAATCTTCATAATATGCGGGTGCAATCTCGATTCCAACCGAACGGATTGGAATGTTCTTGTGTATCAAAGCCTTGTATGGCGCATAGCCTCCGACAAATGTTTTGATGCAGCCGGCAGACAGTCTGCGGTATGGCGATAACTCTTCCCCGGAGATAGAATCATACTGCGTAATACTCAAACATTCTGGCAAAGAACATTCCAGCATGAAATCCTTGTGGAAAGAAAAATTGTGAATTTTAATATCGTATAGGTCTTTCTGTCCATAAGTCCAGTAGGTACCTTCTCCGACTTCGGGAGAAAGTTTCCAGCAGATACCTAATGCCCCGTATTGCTGGTTATCCGAGTCACGGATAAAACCGTGTTCCGCAAGCAGGGGCGCATAAAGCTGATCAATGATTTCAGACATGAAAGTAGACCGCCTCCTTTTTTTGCAACGATTGGACGAACCTTTGAAAGGAACAGACGAACATCGTCGAAACCTATTGAATGCTGTTCGTCACAAGTGTACCGTATTAGATAACGGTTAGCATCATCTAATCGAAGAATATCACAAACCGCTTGTCGCGTCAAGACAACGAAAGGTAGGAGGCTCAAAATGAGTAATCAAGTAAATTCTATGAACAAAGGTCTGACTGTGAAAGACCTTGTAACAACTGGCATTTTTACCGCACTGTTATTTGTTTTTGTATTGGTGGGCGGTGTCTTTTTTGCAACGAATCCCGTGCTTACTTTTTTCATGCCGGCAGGAGGTGGGCTGCTTGCTGGCCCCATTTATCTTTTGCTGATTGCAAAAGTAC
>OHVH01000142.1_pt1 | contig 13476 bp, 7 predicted proteins | sample 1579361 | NCBI WGS metagenome assembly OHVH01 (sample SAMEA3882507, study PRJEB24775) | human gut metagenome | biome: human-associated habitat; feature: intestine environment; material: feces | place: Netherlands | collected 2009/2010
CCTTGGCTGCGGCAAGGAACTGCCCACGCTCGATGTTCTTGATGAAGGATGGGATGTTGATGCTCACTGGGCAGCCCTCCATACAGGTAGGCTTCGGACAGTCGAGACAGCGCTTAGCCTCTGTCAAAGCCATCTCCTTGGTCAAACCGATGTTTACTTCCTCGGTGCGGGTAGTTGCACGATATGCTGGGTCCAGCTCTGGCATCTTGACGCGCTCGATAGCGGTGCGTTCCTTTGCTTTCATCGATGCGCGTAACTCCTTGCGCCACTCTGCATTACGGTCGGTAAGTTCTTCTATTGGTGCATCGGTAGGCACCACATCCATCGTAATGTCTGTAGTCTCCTTCTTCTTCCCTGCATCCACTGTAGCCAGATGCTCCTCGAAGTGCTCCATCTCCTCGCGCTCTACATCCTTGAAGGTGCCCATACGCTTGAACATCTCATCCCAATCTACCTGGGCGCCATCAAACTCCGGACCATCGATGCAGACAAACTTGGTCTTGCCGCCGATCGTGAGACGGCAGGCTCCGCACATACCGGTACCATCTACCATGATGGTATTAAGCGATACATCAGTAGAGAGATTGTATTTCTGGGTAAGGAGGCAGCAGAACTTCATCATGATAGGAGGACCGATGGCGAACACCTTATCTATATGTTCCTGGTTGATGAGCTTTTCGATGCCCACGGTTACTACGCCTTTTTCGCCGTAGCTTCCATCGTCGGTCATGATGATGAGTTCGTCGCTGGATGCACGCACCTCATCTTCCATGATGACGAGGTCCTTGCTTCTACCTGCGATAACGCTGAGCACTCGGTTGCCTGCAGCCTTGAGTGCCTTGATGATAGGGAGCATAGGAGCTACACCTACGCCACCACCTGCACAGATCACGGTACCGAAGTTCTCTATGTGGGTAGGGTTGCCGAGTGGTCCCACTACGTCGTGAATCTCATCGCCCTCGTTCAGGGCGCAGAGCTTGGTAGAGGAGAGTCCTACCTTCTGTACCACCAGCGTGATGGTGCCTTTCTCGATGTCGGCATCGGCGATGGTCAGCGGCATACGTTCGCTGTTGTTATCTACACGGATGATAACGAAGTTGCCAGCCTTGCGGCTCTTGGCGATGAGTGGAGCTTCCACATCGAAACGGAATACTTTTTCTGAGTATTGTATTTTCTTGATAATCTTGTTCATGGGCTACTAACTTTTTATGTTGAATATTATCTGTGTTTCTATTTCTTATTAGTTATCTTGATGTTTGCTCATGGTATATAAAATGCAAAAGGATAACTGCGGCCGCCTTTATGGGGTAGCCGAAGTTATCCTCGTACAATATGTTTTATTTTAATTTTATCGAATGAATCGATGTTTTATCGAATGAATCGAATTAATCGAAGTTCTTGTCATCGAGCATCTCGAATCCGCAGTAAGGAACCAATACCTTAGGTACGCGGATACCCTCTGGAGTCTGGTTGTTCTCCAGGATGGTTGCTACGATACGTGGCAAGGCGAGAGCAGAACCGTTAAGGGTGTGGCAAAGCTCAATCTTCTTGTCCTCTGCATGGCGGTAGCGGCAGTGGAGACGGTTAGCCTGGTAGCTCTCGAAGTTAGATACTGATGAAACCTCCAACCAGCGGCCCTGTGCTGCACTCCATGTCTCGAAGTCGTAGCAGATAGAAGAGGTGAAGCTCATATCACCACCGCAGAGACGGAGGATGTGGTATGGCAACTCCAGCTTCTTCAAGAGACCCTCTACGTGGTCGAGCATCTCGTTCAGGCTCTCGTAAGAGTGACCTGGCTTGTCGATGCGGACAATCTCCACCTTGTCGAACTGGTGCACGCGGATGATGCCGGAGGTGTCCTTGCCTGCTGCGCCGGCTTCACGGCGGTAGCAGGAGCTCCAGCCGCAGTAGCGCAGCGGGCCGTTCTCAAGGTTCAGGATCTCGTTCTCGTGCATGCCGGCGAGCGCCACTTCGGAGGTGCCGACCAAATACTGGTCGTCCGGCTCGCGCAGGCGGTAGATTTCGTCGGCGTGGGAGTTGAGGAAGCCGGTGCCGCGCATTACTTCCGGACGCACCAGCGTCGGGGTGATGGCCAGGGTGAAGCCGTGTTCCTCGGCCTGGTCGACGGCCATGGTGAGCATGGCGATCTGCATGCGGGCCACCTGGCCGCGCAGGAAGTAGAAGCGGGAGCCGCCGACCTTCACGCCGCGCTCCATATCGATGCCGGCCACGCCGCGGCCGAGCGTCAGGTGGTCCTTCGGCTCGAAGCCTTCGGCTGCGAAATCACGGATCTGGCCGACCTTCTTGACCACGACGTAGTCGTCCTCGCCACCTTCCGGAGCTTCCGGCTCGACGATGTTGGACAGCTTCCACATGGCGGTGGTGTATTCCTCGGCTGCGGCGTCGGCTGCGGCCTTGTATTCGGAGACCTTCTGGGAGAGTTCCTTGGTTGCGGCGATCAGCTTGGCCTTTTCGTCGGCGGGGGCGGCGGCGACCTTCTTGCCGATCTCCTTCTGCTGCGCGCGGGCAGCTTCGAATTCCTTCAGAGAGGAGCGGCGAACCTCGTCGGAGCGCAGCACCTCGTCGACCAGTTCGACCGATTCGCCACGCTTACGCTGGGATTCCTTGACAACGTCAGCATGTTCACGAATGAATTGAATATCAAGCATGCTTCCCAGCCTAGTGCCGAAAGCAGACACTGACGCCATCGTTCTCATTTTTGGATATAACGTGAGGGAACGCCGAATTTTTCATGTCGAATTCGTCTTTTTGCGCAATCGCATAGACAATAGAGGCATGCCTATGCCAGTCATCGCCGTGGTCGCCGTATGCGCGGCCGCCTTCTTCGGATACCGCGCGTACAAGCACCGTACGCTCGCGGAGAAGCTTGACAAGCGTGACGATGACCAAGTGCATTACGCGTTCATAGTCAATCCTTCAAAGCCCCAGGCGGAACAGCGCAAGCAGCATATCAAGGAGTTCTGCGAGGCGAAGCATCTCACCCAGATCGAATTCATCGAAACGCAGCTCGACAAGGACGGTCGCGCCTGCGCGTTCGAAGCGTTGGACCATGGTGCCGATGTGGTGGTGGCTGTCGGCGGCGATGGCACGGTGCGTACCGTCGCGAGCGCGCTGTCGGGTACCGGGCATGCGCTGGGCATCGTGCCGATCGGCACCGGCAATCTGTTCGCCCGCAATATGGGCATTCCCGTGGACGATATCGATGCGGCGCTCACCGTGGCCACGTCGCACGGCTCCCGTCTGGTGGATGTGGGCCGTCTGACCCTTCTGGATGATGAGACCACCGACCACGGGCATGCGTTCCTCATCATCGCCGGCATCGGTTTCGACGCACTGATGATCGACGACACCGATCCGGAATTGAAGAAGAACATCAGCTGGCTGGCGTATTTCGTGTCGGGCGTGAAGAATCTGTTCGCCCCGAAGTACAAGGGCAATGTGACCATCACCAGCGCCGACGGCAGCACGCATTCCACGCGTGGTCTCACGTTCCGCACGTTCATGGCGGGCAATTGCGGCCAGATCCCCATGTTTTCGCTGATGCCCGAAGCTTCCTATGACGATGGCATCCTCGACTACGAGATCATCGACACGTCCGGCGGCCTGATCGGTTGGGCGAATCTGTTCGGCGACGTGCTGCACCAGACCATCACCGGCAAAGCTCAGCAGAGTCCGCTGTCCACGAACTCCACCGTCGACCAGGTGCAGGGCGTCAGCGCGGAAATCACTTTGGAGAGGCCTGTTTTGGCGCAGGTGGATGGCGATATGCTGCCTGAAACGAAGCACATCCGTTTCAGCGTGGAACGTCAGGCCCTATGCGTGCGCGTGCCGGAGGCCGCTTCCGAAGATACCGGCATACTGGCGTTGAACGCGAATATGTCGGCTACGCCAACGAAACCGCAGCCGACCGAACAGGCAAGCGGGCAGCCGGCCGAACAGTCGAACGATTAGGAACCGTCAGGAATGCGCGGAACGGGCTGCTGAATATCGGAAGATACCGGAAACTCAGTCGTCCTGCCGATTCACTCCGTTGGTCACGCGCGCCACATGCAGGGCAAGATAGGCGATTTCGGCTTCCGTAAGGTCGGAACCAAGACGCATCTTCACCACCACGGCAAGCTGCCTTGCGCACTGGCAAGCCTTCGGATATGAGGTTTTGATTGATTCGATGATTGGTTGCGGCTCATCGTCGAGCTGCTCATGCTGGTGGATGCGTACGAACAGGTAACGCAGATGCGTGATGAATCGCGCCACATTGACGCTGTCCTGCGCAAGCGTGATGCCGTACGCGCCTTCGATGACGGCGATCATCTGCTGGATGATGCCGGTCATGGTGTAGGTGGCGGACAGGTCGCCGCCGGAGAATCCGGCATTCACCAAATGCAAGGCGAGCGCCACCGCCTCACTGCGGGGCAACGCGCCACCCAAATACGTGTTCATCGCGTCGACCATCGCCACGCCTTTGGCGTATTCGTCGGCGTATAGGGAACGTACTTCCGCTTCGAGCGGATATTCGATGTTCTGTTTTCTTTGCGCGCGTTGTATCGCGCCGCAGATGTGGTCGGCGAGCGCCATGACCAGGGTTGGCTGCTTGTCTGCCTGTTCTTTCAGTCCCGTACGGTTCATGGCGTCCGTGACGAGTCTGATGATTTCGGGCGGGATCCCGGCCACTTGTTGCGCCATGTGGTCGGGATCCTTGCCATCGACGGGGATGAACCGACGGACGATCTTCGCGTCATCCACATGTTGTCCCGGCTTGGCTTGGAAGCCTATTCCACGGCCTGTGAGAATCACCTCACGATCACCGTCTCTAGCCAATACGACATTGTTGTTGAATACGCGAAGAACGTCCACGTCGACCCCTTTTTCGCCTCTGTGTGACAGGTTAGCGCTGGATGTCGATCACCTCGTCCCCTGCCTTGACGTCGATGCCGGTCTTCGGCGTGACGGAGGTGAGGGCGGCGGTGTTGAGCACCGTCATCAGCGTGGTGGTGCTGTATCCAGCGTCCTTCACTTTAGCAAAGTCGACGGAAACCAGCGGATCGCCGGCATTCACGCGCTCATCGGCCTTGACCTTGACGGCAAAGCCCTCGCCGTTCATCTTCACGGTGTCGATGCCGACGTGCACGAGCACTTCCACACCGTCATCGGTTTTGATGCCGAAGGCGTGGCCGGTTTCGGCGACGGTCTGCAGCACGCCGGAGACCGGGGCCACGACCTCGCTGTCGGTCGGCTGGATGCCGACGCCTTCGCCGAGCGCGCGGGAGGCGAACACCGGATCGCCGGTTTCGTCCAGGGCGATCACGTGGCCGGCGACCGGAGCGTTCACCACGGTGGTCGCGGCGGCGGCAGCGGCCGGAGCTTCGGTCTTGGTGGCGGTAGCAGTCGCGGTGGCGGTGGTGGCAGCCGGAGCGGCTTCCTTGGCTTCGACCGCCGGAGCGGCGGCCTTCTGATCGGCGGCGGCGCGGGCCAGCACTTCAGCCTTCTGTTCCGGGGTGCGGTAGTCGAAGGTGATGATCAGGAAGAAGGAGGTCAGGAAGGAGACCGCGATGGACACCGCGTACACCCACATCTGGTCGAAGACCGGAATGGTCAGCAGCGAGGTGAAGGCGAAGGCGGTGGTGGTCACACCATGCACGGTCTGGCCGGCGGCGGTGACGGACGGGAAGAGCCAGCCGAGGACGGCAATGACGACGCCACCAAGGCCGCAGCCCACGAGCATGCGCTTGTAGACCAGCTTGTAACGCAGGTGGATGCCGTACAGGGACGGTTCGGAAACACCACCAAGCAGGCCGGCTGCGAGCGCGCCGAGAGCGGTCTGGCGCATGTCCTTGTCCTTGTCACGCACGGCGATGAAGAGCACGCCGGCGGTGGCGCCGAAGCAGGCGAAGTTCCACACGCCCATCGGGCCCTGGATGAAGTCGTAGCCGAGCGTCTGGATGTTCATGAGCATCAGGGCGTTGAGCGGCCAGTGCAGGCCGAGCGGCACGAGGAACGGGTACAGCAGCGGGATGATGATGGCGAAGATGAACGGTGCATGGGTGTTCATCCAAGCCAGGCCGACGCCGAGGCCGTTGCCGACCCACACGCCGATCGGGCCGATGATGAAGGCGGTCAGTGCGCCGACGATGATCATGCAGAAGAACGGCACGAACACCAGCTGGACGCTTTCGGGAATGATCTTCTTCAATCCGTGGTAGACGAGGGCGAGCACGGCGGCCATGAGCAGCGGCACGAACACGTTGCCGCTGTAGTCGCTCAACGCCATCGGAATGCCGAAGATGTTGGCGGTGCAGGACTTGGTGCCCAGAGCCGCGTTCTCCACGCACGTGGTGGTCTTGGCGTCTATCAGGCTGGTGAACTGCGGGGTCATGAGGATGGCCATGATGGCGCCGCCCAGCCACGGATCGACCTTGAGCTTCTTGGCGGCGTTGTAGGCGACCATGATCGGCAGGAAGTAGAACACGCCCTTCCAGATGGCCTTGACGAACACCCAGCCGGCGGAGGCCTCGTCATTCGGAATGACGTTCAGTGAGATGAGCAGGTTGACCAGGGCGATGATGATGGAGGCGCCGAGCAGCACGCCCAGGATCGGGCGGAAGGAGTCGGCGAGATACTCGAAGAAGGAGTCCAGCCATGCCACCTTGCCGCGTGCCTTGGAACGGGCCTCGGCCTTGACGTCGGCGTTGCTCTTCTGGCCTTCGCCGGATGCGGAGGCGGCACCGGCGTTCGCCATTTCGGGCAGATGCATGATGTTTTCGTATACGGTGGCCACGCCGCCGCCGATGACGACCTGGAAACGGTCACCGCTTTGCGGGACCGCGCCAAGCACGCCCTTCATATGTTCGAGGGCGTTCTGGTCCACCTTGGACGCGTCCGCCAGCTCGAAGCGCAGTCGGGTGGCGCAATGCGTCAGACTGCGAACGTTTTCAGGTCCGCCGATCGCAGTGATGATCTGCGATGCGAGAGAGTCAGCCATCCTGATTCCTTTCTATTTCCTTCCGATGGGATTCGATGACGCAGCGCGGCTTTTTTGCAACAAAAAAGACCCGGAACATGGCAAACCAATGCCACATTCCAGGTCTTGCGTCTAAAAATGTTGACTTGCAACCCTGCATGAGTCGAATTCGTTAGAAACAATACACTATCGGCGTGCGATGCGCAAATCGTCGGGCATCGGGACACTGAAACCCCAATTCCATACTGGAGACACGCCGAGACGTCAAAAAGAAAACGTATTCATCGCACATTGTGGGATGGCTTTCCGCGTTCCGCGCAAACTCGTGGCACAATGAAGGTATGGTTGCAAAAAATGCGGGAATGCCCGCCACCCCAGCAGATCTGATCAATGTCGACGAGGTCATTGGAAAGTACTATGACGTCGTCCCCGACCCGAACGTTCCGGAGCAGCGCGTCTCCTTCGGCACTTCCGGACACCGTGGTTCGTCCCTGAAGACCTCATTCAACGAGGCCCACATCGTGGCCATCACGCAGGCCATCGCCGAATACCGCAAGAAGGCCGGCGTCACCGGCCCGCTGTACATCGGCCGCGACACCCACGCCCTGTCCGAGCCGGCTTGGAAGACCGCCATCGAAGTGCTCGTCGCCAACGGCGTGACCGTGCGCATCGACTCCCGTGACGACTTCACCCCGACCCCGGTCGTGTCCCAGGCCATCCTGACCCACAACCGCGCCGCCGACGGCACCCAGCGTTTCACCGGCGAAGGCCTGGCCGACGGCATCGTCGTGACCCCGTCCCACAACCCGCCGACCGATGGCGGCTTCAAGTACGATCCGGTCACCGGCGGCCCGGCTCCGGCGGACGTCACCAACGCCATCGCCGACCGCGCCAACGAGCTGCTCGGCGATTTCAGGAACGTCAAGCGCGTGCCGTTCGAGCAGGCCGTCAAGTCCGATCTGGTTGAGCGTTTCGACTTCCGTGAGCACTATGTGGCCGATCTGGAGAACGTCATCGACTTCGACGTGATCCGCTCCTCCGGCGTGCGCCTGGGCATCGACCCGCTCGGCGGCGCTTCGGTCAACTACTGGCCGCTCATGAACGAGAAGTACAACCTGACCATCGACGTGGTGCGTCCGCAGGTCGACCCGACCTGGAGCTTCATGACCATCGACCATGATGGCAAGATCCGCATGGATCCGAGCTCCCCGTACGCGATGAAGGGTCTGGTCGATTCCCTCAACAACGGCGCTTGGGACAAGTACGATCTGGTCGGCGGCACCGATCCGGATGCCGACCGCCATGGCATCGTCTGCCCGAACTGGGGCGTCATGAACCCGAACCACTACATCGCAGTGTGCGTGGAATACCTGTTCGGCGGCAACCGTCCGGATTGGCCGGAGAACGCCGGCATCGGCAAGACCCTCGTGTCTTCCTCCCTGATCGACCGCGTGGCCGCCTCCATCAACGCCAAGCTCGTCGAGGTTCCGGTCGGCTTCAAGTGGTTCGTGGACCCGCTGTTCAAGGGCGAGGTCGCGTTCGGCGGCGAGGAAAGCTCCGGCATGTCCTTCCTGCGTAAGGACGGCCGCGTGTGGACCACCGACAAGGACGGCCTGATTCCGGACCTGCTGGCCGCTGAGATCACCGCGAAGACCGGCAAGAACCCGGCCCAGCTGCACCAGGAGCAGGTGGAGCGTTTCGGCGAAAGCTGGTACAAGCGCGTCGATACCCCGACCACCCTCGAGCAGAAGCAGAAGTTCGCCAAGCTCACCGGCGACGACGTCGAGGCCACCCAGCTGGCCGGCGAGGACATCACCGCCAAGCTCACCGAGGCTCCGGGCAACCACGCCAAGATCGGCGGTCTGAAGGTCACCACCAAGGACAACTGGTTCGCCGCCCGTCCGTCCGGCACCGAGAACATCTACAAGGTGTACGCCGAGAGCTTCGAATCCCCTGAGGCTCTGGACAAGGTGCTCGCCGAGGCCACCGAGGTCGTGGACAAGGCTCTGGCCGAGTGATACGGCGTTCCGCCAAGTAATCAAGGCGTAGCGCGAAAAAGACCCGTTCCGTATGGAGCGGGTCTTTTTCGTTGTCGATATCCGCCGTATGGCACGAAACGTGCTTTTCTGGCATGAAACGCAAGCTCCGCGGCACCCCGTATTTCCCTCTCCCGGTACGCTTGGAAGCAGAGCCGGAACGTCATCCGCGCAATCACGGCACAGCAAGGAGGGAACGTGCGCATCGCCATCGTCGAGGATCACCCTGCCGAACGCGAACTGATCGCCACCATGTGCGCGGAATACTTCAACGGCCGGAACGTCGGCGCAACCGCCGGCAGGAATGCCATGCAAACGGTCTGTGACGTTTTCCCCGACGCGAAATCGTTCATCGAAAGCTGGAAGAACAGCCGTTACGACCTGCTGCTGCTCGACTGTTATCTCAGCGACGAGAATCTGCCGCATGCCACCACCGGATTGGACATAGCGCGGCTGCTGCGCAATCAGAACGACGACTGCGCGATCGTCTTCATCACGTCCAGCACCGATTTCGCGGTGCTCGGCTACGAGGTGCAGGCGAGCGGTTATCTGCTCAAGCCCGTCAATCGCAAAACCTTCGAAGCCACCATGGAACGCGTCGAAGAGCAGCTGAAGGCAAAACCGCCGGTCACCCATCTGGCAAAGGCGCAGTCGCCCGGCACGGTGGATTCCAGCTGGCATGTGGCGTTCGGCAATCCGGCCGTGACCATGGACCGGCGGCTCATCGCATACGCCCTGTCCAACGCGCACTACGTGGAATTTACGTTCGCGGACGGCACCCAGACCAAAATCCGCACCAATTTCTCCGATGTGGACCAACGGCTCACCGTGTTCGACAACTTCTACCGCACCGCGCGAGGCGTGCTCGTCAACTTCGACTACGTGTCCGGCATCACCAACGCGCAGTTCGTCATGAAAGGCGGCAAACGCATTCCCATCACGAAAACGGCGGTGACCACCACCTGCCGCGCATACGCGGAATACACGTTCACCCGCATGCGTACGGAGGACTGACATGTTCGCACCACTCGGCGAAATCATCCGGAACGGCATCGCCCAAACCACCCCGTCAGGTCTGTTCTTCGCCATCGGAGAGCAGCTCAACGCGTTGTCCGGCCTGGCATTGTGCCTCATCATGGCATGGAGTCACATGGACAATCCACGCCGTAACGGCACACTGTTCATGTCCATCGGACTGGTCTGGTTCCTGCTATGCGGCGTGCTGTGCGGCACTCTGGGCATCCCATCACTGTGGACGGTCATTCCGACCGCGCCGCTTGTGCTGCTGGTCCTGCGATGGCTGACCGAACTGCCATGGCGGCAACTGTTGCTGATTGTGGCCACGGCTTCCTACATGGTGGCGATCGTCTACTATCTGTCGCTCGTCATCGATGTGGCCGTTCTTGGCGCGGATTCAACCAATCTCCGCGTCGGCTGGCCGGGACTGGTCAATCTGCTGCTGCTTGACGTCGTCGCACTGGTCTCGCTATGGCATCCGCTGCATGATTCGATTCCAGCCACATTCGATTCCCCATCCATCAGCAAAGGCTTCTGGCAGCTTATCTGGCTGTTTCCGTTCGTTTCGTCCGCGATTGTGGTGTGGTGCATGCCGGCGGACAATTCCACGCTGCTGGACTCGCATATGCTGGAAATCGCGTTCACCGTGGCGGTGGTCTATTCCTGTTTCATGGTGTTGGCGTATTTCCTCATCTGGTACATGATTCAGCAGTCGGACCGTCTGCTCGCGGCCCGCAGGCGACAGCATTATGAGGCTTTGCAGACGTTGCAGCTGCAACACATGAACGAGCGGATCCGTGAGGCGCGTCAGATCAAGCACAACGTGCGTCACCACATCCACTCACTGCAGGCGTTGGCCGCGGCTGAAGACATGGATGGCATCCGCTCATATCTGGATGAGATGTCCAAACACCGGCTGCTGCAAACGGCACCAATGCAGTATTGCGAGCATGCGTCGCTGAACGCGGTGCTTGTCTACTATTGCGATTGGGTCCGGCATTTGGGTGCGGATGTGGACGTCAAAGCGGCGGTGCCGCAATACATCAACATCAACAACGCGGAATTATGCTCCATGGTCGGCAATCTGCTGGAGAACGCCACGGAGGCCATCACCCAGCAAACGCAGGGCGAGAGGCGGCTCAAAGTGCGCATCCGGTATCGTTCCGGCCCTCCGGCGGCCCTGTTCATCACGGTGGACAACACGTACGGCGAAGCCGATACCAGCATCGAACGGATCGACGGCGATCTCGTCTCGACCAAACATGGTGGCACGGGGCTGGGCACCGCCACCGTACGAGAGACGGCCGAACGGCACCATGGCACGGCCTCCTTCGAGCACAGCGACGGCATGTTCCGCGCCTCCGTCATGCTGTGTCTCGGCGACTAATCGCATATGCCGTTGCCATGCGGTATCGATAGGCGATACGGCATGGCGGACGATGCGGTATGACGGGCAAGCGGCGAGTCGCGCGGCTTTCGTAGGGTAGAAGCATGACGATTACGGTTTCAACAGACGGTTCCGCGCTTGGCAATCCGAATGGTCCGATGGGTTGGGCCTGGGCCGACCACGAGCCCGCGGCAGGCGGCAAGCCGGGGCACGAGCATGCCGGCGATTGCGATGCCGGCGGCGCGACGAACGGCACCAACCAGATCGGCGAATTATGCGCCGTGCTGGAGGCGTTGCGAGCGCATCCCGGTTCCGAAGACTTGGTGATCGAGACCGACTCGCAGTATGCGATCAACTGCTCCACCAAGTGGGTGCAGGGTTGGAAGCGCAACGGCTGGAAGAATTCGCAGAAGAAACCGGTGAAGAACGCCGATTTGATCCGCGCCATCGACAATGAGATCGCGCATAGGGCGGGGTCGGTGCGATTCGTGTGGGTCAAGGGTCATGCCGGCAACGCGGGCAACGAGAAAGTGGACGAGCTGGCACGCACGTATGCGGGCGATTGCCGTTCGCATGTGCGCGAAGGCTATCTGCCGTTGGAAGGATGGCAGTCGCTACTGGCTTCCGAGTATTCGCGTGGCACCGATGTTCCCGAGGATGCGAGGATGCTGATGGATGGTGCGATCAGCGCCGCCGAATACCACATGGGACGCGGACAAGGCGATTCCGCCACGACCGGCACCGGCGATTCCGGTGCCGATACCGCCAATTCCAGCAACAGCACGAAGCCGCGTTCGATCGCCAGCATGCTGGCGGAGCCGGAAGGCGTTTCCCACGACCTTGCGGATTTCGGACAGACAACCGATGACGACGCAGATGATGCGGTGGAAACGACCGTGCTCGAGACCGAACCGGCGGAAACCACCACAATGCTTGAGACCGAAGCGACGAAGGTCATACCCGAATCCAGCTTCCCGGACGCGGGCGGTCCAGCCGAACCGGACGAATCCGGAGAACCGGACGAATCCGGGAAAACGGACGAATCCGGTGAACCGCATCAATCCTATGCGCAGATGCTGGTCAAACCCGACTATTTTCCCCGTGAAGGCGACGAGAACGACAAGCCGGTGACGGGCAACGCGGACGGCACGGACACGGACAGCACGGCCGTACCGCAGAATGCGAACGAATCGCACAGCGAATCGCAAGACGACGAAGAATCGGCACCGGAACAGGCATCTTCATCGCAATCGCAGGATCTGCCGAAACTGCCGCATCGTCCAAGCCCATCGGGCCTGTCGGTGTCGGGTACGGTGCGGTTCACTCCCCCACCGGAATCCAGCCCGACCTTCGACGGCAATCCACGTCTCATCCGTGGGTATATCGCCGTGGAAGGCTATGTGATGGGTGACGGCACGCTGGTATTGGACGAGGCGCCGTTCGCGGTCAAACATAGCTGAGCGAGACATGTGGGGAGCCGCTTTACGCAAGCCGCTCCCCACATGTCATTTCATGCGCGTCTTTTTTTGCACGCCACCTCACGCAGGACCGTGAAACATTCCGTGAAAACTTTTCCGCAGTCCAAAACAGACACCTGCTCCCGCAACCGACCATTCGCGCCTTGAAAATCAACGCATCCGATAGTATGGAGACGGTCTTAACCCCATATCGAAGGAGGATCATGGACAAGGCACAGCAGGACGCGCTGAAGAAGGCGGCCGGCATCGAGGCTGCAAAGCTGATTCAGAACGGCATGATCGCAGGTCTGGGCACCGGCTCGACCGTGCGTTTCCTGGTCGACGAGCTCGGTCGTCGCGTCAAGGAGGAAGGCCTCGAGTTCACGGGCGTCACCACCTCCCGCCGCACCCAGGAGCAGGCCGAAGGCTACGGCATCAAGATCGTCAACATCGATGACGTCGACCATATCGACGTGACCATCGACGGCGCCGACGAGGTGGACAAGAACTTCAACGGCATCAAGGGCGGCGGCGGTGCGCTGTTCCACGAGAAGATCGTTGCACGCAGCGCAAAGTACAACATCTGGGTTTGCCACAGCG
>OHVH01000152.1_pt1 | contig 12957 bp, 7 predicted proteins | sample 1579361 | NCBI WGS metagenome assembly OHVH01 (sample SAMEA3882507, study PRJEB24775) | human gut metagenome | biome: human-associated habitat; feature: intestine environment; material: feces | place: Netherlands | collected 2009/2010
TTGTTATGTTGCGTTGGGGGTGTTATCCACTTTTCGCAATAAGAAAAAAGGGGGAGGGGAAGGGGGTCAGCGGAAGGCGCCGCGGAGGTATGGCGGCTGGTAGGGGGCTTCCTCGACCGGCACGTCCAGTTTGTGGGCGGCACGGAGCGGCCAATACGGGTCGCGCAGTGCAGCGCGGCCGATTTCCACGGCGTCGGCGGCGCCCGACTTCAGAATCTTCTTCGCCTGCTTCGGCTTGGTGATGAGCCCGACTGCGGTGGTGGGAATGCCCGCGCGACTGCGCACCTGTTCGGCGAACGGCACTTGGTAGTCGGGCTTCACCGGAATGGTCACGTCGGGAATCAATCCGCCTGTGGACACGTCAATCAGGTCCACGCCGTGGGCCTTCAGAATCTTAGCCAGTTCGACGGTCTGGTCAAGGTCCCAACCGCCTGCGGCCCAGTCGGTGGCGGAGACGCGCACCAGCACCGGCATGGTATCGGGCACGACGGAACGAATCGCATCCACGACTTCGACCAGCATGCGGACGCGATTGTCGAACGATCCACCGTACTCGTCGTCACGCTCGTTGATGAGCGGGTCGAGGAACTGCGACAGCAGGTAGCCATGCGCGGCATGGACTTCCACCGCGTCGAAGCCGATGTTCATGGCGCGCCAGGCGGCGTCGCGGAACTGGTCCACGATGGTGTGGATCTCATCGACGCTCAGCGCGCGCGGACGAGCCAGGGAACCGTATGCGTTGGCGCTTGGGCAAACCGTCCGCCATCCGCCTTGCTCTTCCGGCACGCTCTGTCCATCGAAACCGATCGCGTGGCAGCCGGTGGAACCCTTGCGTCCGGCGTGGTTGAGCTGCACCGCCATCGTGGCACCCGCTGCCTTCGCGTCGGCCACGATCCAACGCCATGCGTCCATCTGTCCGTCATCCCACAATCCCAGATCGCACGGCGAAATGCGGCCTTCCGGCGCGACGGCGGTCGCTTCCATGATGATCATGCCGAAGCCGCCCATCGCACGCGAAACGTAATGCTGGTAGTGGAATGGCGTGGGCTTGCCGTCCTGCGCCAATGCGGAATACGTGTCCATTGGCGGCAGCCAGATGCGGTTGCGCACGGTGACGCCACGCAACGTCATCGGATCGAACGGTTTGACCGTCTTGTTCTGCTTGCCGTTCTTCTTGTCTTCGCTCATTGTCATCTCTCTTATGAATCGTTGGTATCGCCTGAATCGTCGATATCCGCACCGCGTTCCCACGCGACGGGCATGGTACCGATTGCATTGTAAGCAGAACGCCCGCCGGTTGGGGCGGGCGTTCATGGACTGTTCACTTTGCCATGCGATTTACGCTCCGGTGACGTGGGCAGTCAGTGCGGTCAGTCAATGCGGGCAGTCGGCATGAATAGCCGACAATCGCAACTATTGATGCTGCTGGTCACTTTGCTGCTCGGCAGGCTGTTGCTGCGATTGCTGCTGCTGGCCTTGGTTGGTCTGCTGCTGGCTTTGCTGCTGGCTTTGCTGCTGGCTTTGCTGCTGGCGCTGGTATTGGTACTGGTTGTATGTTCTGGTGGCGCCCTTCGAAACCGTGTACTTGTCGGCACCCTTTCCGTAATCGTTGTCGATCGGCGCGTTGATGGCGGCAAGATACGTGTTCATGAACTGCTTCCACGCCGGCGTTGCGATGTACATGCCGTACCAGGACGGGCGGTACACGCCGTTGATGGTCTTGTTGTCGAAGGTGTTGTTGATCGGGTCCTGCGCGTCGGCGACCGCGACGAACGCCGCGACCTGGTTCGGCACGAAACCTGCGGTGGTCATCACCGTGTTCTCGTTGGTACCGGTCTTGGCGAAGGTCTTGCGATTGTTGTCAAGCTGCGTGGTCGACGCTTCGCCGCCAGGCTGCACGACACCTTGGTTCAGCGCGTAGGACACGGTCTGCGCGATGTCCGGGTCGATGGCCTGATGGCAGTTCGCGGACGGCACTTTCACCTTGCTGCCGCTGCGGTCGGTCACCTTGGTGATGGCGATCGGAGTGCATTCCACGCCGTTGGCGCCCATGGTGGCGTACACGTTGGCCATGGTCAACGGCGACGCCTGCACCGTACCGATGGTCATTGGCGGCTGGAACGAGTTAGCGGAGTAGATGTCGGACGCGTTGGAGATGGCGTTGTGGTAGCCCATCTCCTTGGCCGCGTCGGCGATCGCGCACAGACCGATGTTCGACGCCATCGAGGCCTGCGTGGTGTTGTGCGACTTGATCAGACCCTGCAGCGGGCTTTCCGGAGAGGTGGTGCCGCCGCCGGAATTCTGCACCCTCCACGGGCCGACGAAACCGTAGCCGTTGCAGTTGAACTTCGACGTGTCGTAGACGGTGGATGTGACGAGCGACTCGTTGATGGAGTGGCCTTTCTGCATCCACGCCACCATGTTGATGGGCTTCCAGGTGGAGCCGACGTTGAAGCCCATACCGCCGCCGTCCTCCTGATCGACCATGTAGTTCATGGAGGTCTTGGTCTCGTCCGTTCGGGCGTCATCCGTGGCATCGTAGGTTCGGTTGATGCCGAACGACAGGATTTCGCCGGTGCCCGGCTTCACGGCCGCTATCATCACTTCGAATCCGGACGGGTCGGTGGCCGGCACGGTGCTGTTCGCCGCCTGCATGGCCGCGTTGTTGGCGTTGCGGTCGAGCGTGGTGACGATCTTCAGACCGCCTTCCTTCAGCAGCTTCTCACGTGCCTCGTCATCCTTGCCGAACGCCTTGTTCTTCAGGATCTGGTTGACCACGTACGAGCAGAAGAAGCCGGTGTTTTCAATGGCCGACTGGCATCCGGAGCTCACGTCCTGCAGGTTCAGCGTGTCCTTCAACGGCGTGTTGATGGCGTCTTTGAATTCCTTTTCGGAGGTGATGTAGCCCTGGTCGTGCATCAGCTGCAGCACGATGTTGCGCTGGTGTTCGGCTTCCTTCTGGTTGGCTTCCACGGAAGGATCGAAGTTCTGCGGATTCTTGGTGATTGCCGCGATGGTCGCCGCCTGGGTCACGTTCAGTTCCGAAGCGGAGACGTTGAAGTAGCGTTTGGCGGCCATTTCCACGCCGCACAGGTTGTTGCGGCCGAACTGCGCGATGTTGAGGTAGCCCTGCAGGATCTCGGCTTTGGAGTATTTCTTTTCGATCTGCACCGAGATCAGCATCTCGCGCAGCTTGCGTGCCACGGTGTCTTCCGTCGCATGGTATTCGGCGATCGGATCGTCGTCTTCACGGGCTTGGGTGGACAGCACGTTCTTGACGTACTGCTGCGTCAGTGTGGAACCGCCCTGCTGGTCGCCGCCTCTGACATAGGTTTGGAAGAACGCTCGGAACACGCCCTGCACGTCCACGCCGGTATGTTCGAAGAAGCGCTTGTCTTCACGGGCCACGACGGCCTGCTGCATGGCTTTGGAGATTTTCTTCAGCGGCACGACCTCGCGGTTCTGCGTATAGAATTCCGCGAAAGCGGTCTTGCCGTCGTTGAAATACATCGTCGAGCGTTGCGGAAGCGAGGTCACATCGAAATCGATGCCTTCGACCGCAAGGGACGGAATGACGGCTTTGGCCGCGTTATTGGCGGCGAACACAGCGGGCATAAAGAAAATACTCGTCACAACGCCGCCGCCCACGCATAACGTGATGTATGCGATTACCAATGCGAGCACACGTTGAACGGTAAGGGTCTTCTTCTTGGGCATGACGCCCATTCTAAAGTGGCGGGTCTACTAAACACATGCCCGCCAACGCATGTGCCGGAAGCCGTCACGGGTTTCTCACAAAACAGACAATTTCTTAGGAAAAGTTGGAAATCAGCCGAAAACCAGCCGAATGTCATCGTCTTGATCGGCGAATCAGCATGCCCGGCTGGTAGATGATGATGGACCGGCCTTCCCTGGCGATCCATCCGCGGTTAGCGAAATCCATCAACGCCTTGTTCACCGTTTCGCGTGAGGATCCGACGAGCTGCGCCATCTCCTCCTGTGTCAGATCGTGCGGCACCTTCAGGCCGGCTTCGACCGGTTCGCCGAATCGTGATGCCAGATTGAGCAGTGTTTTGGCGAGTCGTCCGGGAACGTCCATGAACACCAGATCGCAGATGCGTTCGTTGTTGCTGCGCATGCGGTGCGCCAATACCTGCAGCATGTCCACGGCCACGCGCGGATGTTCGTCGAGCCAGTCGAACAGCGCGTCATGTTCCAGCCAGACCACACGCGTGCCGTTGGTCATCGCCACCGCCGAAGCGGTACGCGGTCCGCCATGCGGATCGAACACCGGAATCTCGCCCAGCACTTCGCCGTACGCGTGGATGCTCAGCAGCTGCACACGCTTGTCGGAGGATTGTCTGGTCAGTTTGACGCGGCCTTCCTCCAGCAGATACATGCGATGGTCGGTGTCTCCCTCGCGGAAGATGAAATCGCCCTTGTCGTATTCGGCATGCTGCAGATACGGCAGCAGTTCCCGGGCTTCTTCGGACGAAACCTGCTTGAACAGCGCGGTGTGCAGCAACGTCTCACGCTCATCGTCGAAACCACCAAAACCATTGATCCCATTGGTTCCATTCGGGGTGACCATCGACGTGCCTCCGTTCCGACGTGCTTCTGCGTTTTCCGTTGTCGACATCCATGCCAACGCTCGTTAAGTCGGGCACCATCGACCATTCGGGCTACATTGTAACTCGAACGGCGGCGTCGACCAGTCGCGCCACTACCTCGTCTCGGCCCATGCCGGTTTGAGAGCGCATGGGATCGACATGTTTTGCCGCTGATTTCACCGCTTTGTCGGACATTTTCTCTCGTGAGATGTTCAACACGCGGGTCATCTTTTCCGCGTCGATGTCGTAGGCGAGCGTGACGTGGTGCAGAATCGCGCCGGGTCCGCCGTGGGTGGGCGCGAACCGGCGTTGCGCGGCGCCGCCGAGTTTGCCGTATTGTGTGGCGATGTCGTTGAGTCCGGCGAATCGTACGTTGAGGCCGAGGGCGCGTAACGCTTCGACGAGCCAGTAGTCGCAGAGTTCGTAGGATTCCTCGACGCTCATGCCGTGGGCGAAGTCGAGTGGCGCGTACAGCGAGTAGGTGATGGTGTTGCCTGGTTCGATGAACATCGCTCCCCCGCCGGTGCAGCGGCGGACTATGTGGAATCCTTCGTCTTGCGCGGTGTGCACGTTGACTTCGTCTTCGAGCGACTGGAATCTGCCGATGACCACGGCCGGCTCGGCCCATTCCCAGAAACGCAGGGTGGGTTCGCGGGTTCCGGCAGCCACTTCGCGTGCCCATTCGACGTCGAGGTCCATTTGTTCCTGCGGTTTGCGGGGGTCGTCGTGCACGATGTTCGGTTTGAGTGCGTGCCAGCGTCGCGCGTATTCCGCCCAATTGCCGGTTTCGGCGATTTCGCCGGTTCCAACGGTTCCAGCGTTTTCGTCGCTTTCCGCGGTTCCAGCGTTTTCAATGTTTTTTGCGATTTCCGCGGTTTCTGCGGTTTCCATTGGGCTGGTATGCCGCCGAATGCGCAGGTCGTCGCGTGGTTCCACTTTCGTAACATCATTACCGCCGGTACCGGCAATGCCATCGGCACCATCGATGCCGTCAATCGCACGTTGAAAGGCGATGGCGATGCCACGCGCGCCCATGCCGACGATGCGCACGTCCGGATGGTGCAGCATCGTCCGTTCGACGGCGGCGGTCACGTCACGTTCGGAAACCATCGAACCGCTGAGGCAACGGGCCGCGCACTGTTCCAGCGCACATTCCATGGAATGCAAGAGATTCCGCGTTCCGGCATCGTCCCCGTCGAGGAAGAAATCGCCGTCGATATGGCATTCGATAACAGTCGATGATGCAGCCGGCCCAGCGTATGGAACCGTTTTCACGGCATTCGTATGAGCCGAATCAATATAGTCCGAATCGGCGTAATCCGAATCGGCGTAATCCGAATCGGCATGAGAAAGCCGGACAGTCACTCCAACGAGTTTGCCGCCCGGCTGTTTGTAAAGTCCTCGAGTCATCAATCCTGCAGTTCGACGCCTTGAGCGTCACGGTGCCATTGCGAGCCGTAGTGGGAGCACAGAATCAGGATGCCTTCCACCAGTCCCCAGATGCCTGCGACGGCTGGGCCGATGATGAGAATCCAGCCGATGACGGTCAGCAGCAGCTGTGCCACGGCCTTGCCGGTGTTGCCCAAGTAGAAGTTGTGCACGCCGAAGCAGCCCAGGAAGATGCCAAGCAGACCGGCGGCCAGTTTCGACTTCTGGGCGTATCCGGCCGGTGCGACGGGCTGGCCGTATGCCGGCTGCTGCGCGTAGGCGGGCTGGGTGTAGGCGGATTGGTTGTAAGACGGGGCCGCGTAGCCTTGCTGTCCGTAGTTCGCTTGGTTGTAATCCGGCTGGGCGTAAGCGTTGTTGGGGTCATACGCCGGGGCTGCCGGCTGACCGTACGACGGCTGCGCAGATTGGGCAGGCTGGGACGGCTGGCCATACTGACCGTACTGGTTGTACGATGCGGCGTTCGGATCCGGCTGGGTATAGACGGGAGCCGTACCGTATGCCGGGGCCGGAGTCGCCGGCTGACCGTATGACGGCTGAGCGGTCTGGGCCGACTGTGCGGTCTGGCCATACTGGCTGTATGCGGAAGCGTTCGGATCGTACGCCGGAACGGCAGGCTCGGCCGGCTGAGCGGGCTGAGTGTATGCGGCGGAGTTCTGATCGTATGCGGGGGTTTCCGGCTGCGACTCCGGATGGTTCATCTGCGCATCGTTCTGTTGTGGAATGTACGGTTGGTTGTAGTCGGCCTGGGCTGCGTTATCCGACGTTGGATTGTTGACTTGACCGGCACCATTGAAATCGGCGTTGTTATCACTCATGCCTCAACAATATCCCAAAGTTTGCCCATTTCCACCCGATTCCACCTTAGGTGGCCCCTGAAAAATCCCCGAATATGCGAAGACGCCCGCCGATTCGGGAAAAACCCTTTTCGGTGGGCGTCTCAAAGGATGGGACGGAAGTCGGAATCAGCCGATTTCTCGGCTTTTCGAACCGTCACATGCCGTCACATATCTTTATATGTCGTCTCACATGCGCGCCAGAATGTCGCGACCGACCTCGTCGGTGGAACGCGTGGTGGAGCCGAGCTCCTCGATGTCGGCTTCCACGGCGGTATGGATCTTCTTGGCAGCGTCGTCGAAACCGAGATGCTCGAGCAGCATGGCGGCGGACAGGATGGCTGCGGTCGGGTTGGCCTTGTTCTGGCCGGCGATGTCCGGAGCGGAACCGTGGATCGGCTCGAACATGGACGGATACTCGTTGGACGCGTTGATGCAGCCCGAAGCGGAGTAGCCGACGCCACCGACCACGGCACCGGCCTCGTCGGTGATGATGTCGCCGAAGAGGTTGTCGGTCAGGATCACGTCGAAGCGGGACGGGTTGGACACCAGGAAGATGGTGGTCGCGTCGATGTGCAGGTAGTCGTGGGAGACCTTCGGGTATTCCTCGGCCACCTTGTCGACGATGCGCTGCCACATGTCGCCGGCGTTGACGAGCACGTTCTTCTTGTGCACAAGGGTCACGTGCTTCCTGCGCTTCATGGCCAGTTGGAAGGCGTAACGCACCACGCGCTCCACACCGTAGGCGGTGTTGATGGAGACTTCGGTGGCCACCTCGTTCGGGGTGCCACGGCGCACCGCGCCGCCGGCACCGCAGTACAGGCCTTCGGTGCCTTCACGCACGACCACGAAGTCGATGTCACCCGGGTTGGCGAGCGGCGAGGTAACGCCCTTGTACAGCTTGGACGGACGCAGGTTCACGTACTGGTCCAGGTCGAAGCGGAGCTTGAGCAGCAGGCCGCGTTCCAGAATGCCCGCCTTGATGCGCGGATCGCCGACGGCGCCCAGCAGGATGGCGTCGGTCTTCTTGATGCGCTCCTCTTCCTCTTCCGGAAGAATCGCGCCGTCACGCAGATAGCGCTCGGCACCCAGATCGAACTTCTCATATTCGAATTCGGCGACGCCTTCGGCCGCCTTCTCCAGAGCCTTCTGAGCCCACGGAGTCACTTCCTTGCCAATGCCATCGCCCGGAATGACGGCGATGGTGTACTTCTTTGCAGAATCACTCATAGTTCGCGACTCTAGTCAGTGATTCACCTATCGGACTAAAACAGCTCAGCAAATGGACAGCCCATTCCGCTGGCCGGCAGTTGGACAGCTGCCGGACAGCGGAATGGGCTGTTTCTGGGCTATTTTCGGAAATCAGCGCACGTCGCTGAACACAGTGGATGCGGAGGATGTGCTTCGGCTCCACAGCGCGTATAGCACGCCGTCACGGTCGACCGGCATCAGCGAATTCCTCTGTTCATCGAAGGAGACGACGCTCTTGGCGAGCATGTCGTTCCTGACCGTGGTCCAACCTTGGAAGGTGTAGCCGTCCCGCGTCGGATCCTTCGGTTTGACGATATGGTCGCCGTCGAAGATATGCTGATCGTCAGGCTTCGAGGAAGCAACACCGCCGTTCACGTCGAAGGTGATGGTCCATTTCTTCGACTTCTCCCACTGCGCGACCAGCGTCACGTCGTCCTTCACCGGAGTCGAGAAATCGTACAGTCTCGCACGTTCGCCCTTTTGGGCGGCCTTGTCGGATTCCTCCTTGGTGGCCCAGCCGAGGAACTTGTAGTCCACGGTCTTGTCGTCCACTGTTTCGCTTCGCGTCGGCGCAGTCGGAGCGGCCACCTGTTGCCCGGCGTCAATTATCCGATCGTCAAGCGGTTCGGAGGTGCCGCCGTTCAGATTGAAGCTCACCGTGTATATCTTGACCCATTGCGCATACAGATCGAGATTCTGCGTCACCTGCGCGCTGAAATCATACGTGTCGGCTCCGGCCTGATCGGTGCTCCAATGGTCCAGCCGGTATCCGGCCAGCACCGGGGTCGGGTCGGGTGCGGCCACCGCGTTGCCGGTGGTGGTGAATACGGCCACCGTATGATCCTGATCGTCACCCACATAATTGGCGTGATAGGTCACGGTATGCACCAAGTCTCCGCTTTCGGGCATCCATACCGCATATAGGGTGATGTTCTGTTCGACGGCGGCGTCGAAGTTGTGGACCTTGGTCCGGTTCGCGTCCGAGGCCCAGCCGGCGAACGTGTATCCGCTCCAGATCGGGTCGGCGGATGGACGCTTGGCCTTATGCCCCCAGGGGACCGTCTGCGTTTCGATGGCGCTGCCACCTCCGGTGTCGAAGGTGACGGTGTAGGTCTTCTCCTGCCAGACCGCGTACAGCGTGAGGTCCGAGATCACCGGAGTGTCGAAGTTATAGGGTCCCGAGGAGCCATCCTGCTTGGTGCTCCAATACCGGAACGTATAGCCCGTCCGGCTTGGAGCGACTTCGGGTTCGATCGCATTGCCGCCGTCATCGACGGTTTCCGGATTGTACGGAATGTCACCGCCGTTGGTGTCGAGGTTCACGATATGCGCCTGCCTCCACTGGGCGTACAGTTTCACACGCCCGTATACCGGCTGCGAGAAATCGTATTTGCCGGTGGAATCATCCTCGCTGGCGCTCCAATGCGTGAAGGTGTATCCGTCGCGCTTCGGCGCTTCGGTCGGCTTGGTCGCCACTCCTCCGTATGGGAGGGTTTCAGCTTTGAAGGCGGTGCCGCCCCGAGTGTCGTAGCTCACGGAGGAGGTCGCCACCGGATGGGTGTAGATGCGGCCGTCGCCGTTCACCAACCAGATTTCGGCGGTGCCTTCCTCGGTCTGGCCCGGCTTCACACGCACCGCGGTGAATGGGACGAATCGGTTTCCAGAGCCCGACGGATCCTTGTCCATCCAAGCGTCACCGCCCTGTCTGAGCAGGAACGGCATCTCTCTGACACCTGCGGTATTGGTGTAGGTGAGGGTGGCCACCTCACCGAATTCGTCATGCGAAGTGAACACGGTCCCCGATCCGCCATCGTTCCACGAGTAGATGTCCCATCCTTGCCACACACCGGTATTGGCATCGAAATGTTGGTAATTACCGTCGCCACGGTAGTAGTGGATCTTCACCGTGATCTTCTTCGGGTTCTTCTGGTCATTCGGCGTGGTGTCGTTCGCAGCCGGAGCCGCGTATGTGGGATCGTTCTGCCCGTTCGCGCCTTTGACCCACACTTCGATGGTGCCGCGCGTGTTGTCGTCCTCGTTGGTCCGTGCCTCATAGGAACCCTTGGTGCCGTCAACCGCAGTGGCGTTCACATCACCGGATTCGGACGCGACCACGCGGAAACTCACATGACGATAATCCCCATCCAGATCGACCGAAGCCGTTTGGCCGAAACCGTCCTTCAGTGAGGAATCGAAGGGCACATATTGCTTGTCCAGCGTTGTACCGGTGCGGGATAATCCCCAGATCACCACGCCGGTGGCGTTTTTCTGTGCCTCAGTGGGCGCGAAATGCAATCTCACCGTGGTCTTGGATGTGGCATAGCCGCCATTCTGCGATTCATCGGAATTCAATGCCGTGCCATTGCCTCCGGCCGTGCGGGTGAACGGCACGCCCAGCAACTCCTGATGCCCGTTCACCGCAATCACGGTCGTTCCGGCGTTCGCCTCATAGCTGGTTTCATTAGCGTTGTCGCGATAATCGAACGATTCATTGCCGTCGGTGAACCGGAACTTCACGTTCTTCGTGTTCATGCCTTCCGGCAGGTCGGCCTTATACCAGCCTTCGGCATCTGGAGCGGAGCCTTCCGCAGTGGTCTCCTTGACCTCCGTCATGCTGATGCGCGCTACCTTGTCATAGGTGCCGTTGGCATACGCGTAATCGACGTATGCCACGCCAGCCCACTTCGCATCGGGCTTGTAGTAGATGGTGAGCGTCTTGTCGTTGATGCTGCTTGGATCGACGGCGTCGTTGTACCCAGGGGTCACCTCATCAGTGCCAGAGGGTTCAGCGTCCTTGTTCGCGCCCACGTACGTAGCCACTGCGCTACGTGCCGGAATCTTCACGGTGATTGCACCGCCGGAAACCGTCAGCTTCTTCGAACAGCTTCGCGAGGCGTATACATCGCAATACTCGCCGTCCGGCAGCGAGGTCGCGAACGTTGCAGTGACATCCGTCAACTGGTTATTGATGGCCATGAAGCCCTCGCGGTCACGATCGAAGGCAATCACGTTCGAGCCTTTGCTCTGCCAGTTGATTACTTTCTGCCCTGCGGTGGCATTGTGGAAGCGCACCATGCCACGCGTGGAGGTCCAACGCGGCTGGCAGATCCAATCACCCCACGACCATTTCTCCGCGGTCTTGGATGTGGAGCATGCCTTGTCCATATCCGTATCGGGCGTGCGTGTGGCGGTCGTGCCCTTTGGCGCCTCGCCGGTGGTGGAATCGTCGAAGTAGTAGTCCGACAGGATCTTCGGGCTGCCATAGCCGTACCCGAGCATGAAGGCGTTGGCCAGTTCATAGACCGCGCCGCTTTCCGGGTTCAGCGATTCGCCATTGCGTTCCGTATCCCAGTTGGCCACGAACACGGTGGCCTTATCGCTTGGCAGCTTGCCGGACTCGATGTTCTTCAACCCCGAGATGCTGCCCGAGAAGGCGGTACGCAGCTGCGCGGCGAACCTGAATTCGGTCACCTGTCCGTTGCGTACGTACTGGCCCGGGGCGAATTCCTGCGATTCGCCGTCATGGGCGATCACTTCCTGGCTGAACGGAATCTCATCGGCGGGAACGCTGATCTTCTGGGACAACGCCTTTTTGATGCCGGCGATGTCCTTCGTGTTCATATGCTTCGCCGAATCGATACGGAATCCGGCAACGCCAAGGTTCCACAGATCGGCAAGGTACGCTGCCTGGATGTCCTGCACGCGTTCGCTGCCGGTGTTGATGTCCCACATGGAACTCAATCGGCAGTTCTGCACTTCGTTGGCGTTCGTGTAGTCGCCGATCGTTTTGGTGCAATCATGGAAATCGCCGGTCGTATAGCCGTACTGGTGGTTGTTGCCGCTTTCGGCAAAGTTATACAGGCCCATCGCCGGGTAACGACCATAGGTGCCGTTGTATTTGGTGCCGGCGACGCCTTCCTGGTCGTCCACCCAGGACACGTCGGAACCGGTGGTGTGGTTGAGCACCACATCGGCAATCACGCCCACGTTGTTGGCCGCGCAGGTCTTGATCATATTCGAGAGTTCCTCACGCGTGCCGAAGCGCGAATTCAGATCGTAGCTAATCGGCTGGTAGACGGTCCACCATTGCGTGCCTTGGATGGATTCCTGCGGAGGCGAGACCTCCACATAGGCCACACCTTCCGGACCATAGGTGTTGGTGCATTCCTTGGCGATGGTGTTCCACGTCTGCTGGAACGCAATCACCTGGACATCTTTCTGTTGATTGGCCTGCGTTTTGGATTGCGCCTGGGCCACGATCGGTGCCGCGACCAACGAAGCGCACGCCATGGCCGCGGTGACGCCCATCGCCACCACACGGCCTAATGGACGGTTTGTTTGAACGACCATCGTTCTCCGTTCTCATCTGTGAGGCCGGTTCAAGCGCCCATGGCAGGCTCCGCAACCGGCAACGTATGCGCCATGGACATCCGCATCCACGCGGATGATTCAGAATCCACTCGACGATGAATATGCATACGTTTACACTCTGAATCAGAGTTAATTGTATGTCAATGGCTGCGCGTGGCAATGAAACAGCGTGACCCTCTGCTGCACATGCACTTCATATATGCCGAAGTGCAACCTGTTGCTGCAATCAAAATTTTTTTCTGCAAGTCAAGCAGAAAACATTCAGAAATAGCTGCAAAAAACAGCAAACGATTGCAATCATTGTCTCACGGTATACGGTGTCGCGGCGATATGGAAGGCCACTGCACTACCGGCAGGAACCGTCAGTGTGGCATCCCCGTCGAAACGCACATGCACGCTGCCGGAACAGTCGGCGGAAGCGTAGACATCGCAATACTCCCCTG
>OHVH01000153.1_pt1 | contig 12916 bp, 11 predicted proteins | sample 1579361 | NCBI WGS metagenome assembly OHVH01 (sample SAMEA3882507, study PRJEB24775) | human gut metagenome | biome: human-associated habitat; feature: intestine environment; material: feces | place: Netherlands | collected 2009/2010
CAGGGCGATGCCCTGGGCTAGGAGCTTCTGCCCCTTCAGGGCGTGCTGCTTGCGTCTTTTGCAAGAAAAAGCGTTCACATTTTGGGCTTTTCTGTCACAAAGGGTTCACCGTTTTACGCCATTTGTGACGTTTTGGTGAATACCTGTGAAGGGAGGGTTCACGCCCAGAATCCCCTCTGTTTATCGGGCTTCCGGTGCAGATGTGAAGGGTGAACCCTCGTTTCTTACTTTCGCACGCATACGCGAAAAGAAAATAAATAAAGAAAGAAAACAGCAGTATGGGTAATGCCATTAAAACATATAAAAGAATATATATATATTATAATAGACGTTCACAACTTCACAAAATGGTCTCAAGCCCGATAAGTTATTCAGACCAGCCAATGACTAACAGAGATTTCCCGGTAAGTCATTGAGCCGTCTCAGTGACTTACCGGAAATGGTACCTATTATGCTGAACTCAACAGTCGCAAATAAGCGCCACACACCCTGAAAAACTGCCAATACGTGTTTGGTGCGAAAAGAATATTTGACAAAAAATCGGGGAAATGCGCATAATTCATGAATAAACATGAAGAAAAACACAAAAGCGATGTAAAAGAAAACGAAAAAAGTGGAGAAATGAGGGGATTTGCTACCCCAAAACAGGGGATGCGGGGCCCAAAACAGGGGATGTGGGGCTAAAAACAGGGGATTTGGGCACTCCAAAAAAAGGCGCATCCCCAGTGGATGCACTTCGCAAAACCCGACCAAATCCACAACTCAAAAAGTGGATGGAAACAGAAATTACTACCCTTTTTGAACAGTTATTACTACCAAAACTGCTGCCGTGCCGATTCATTTCAACATTTATATATACACAACGCGAGAAAATGGTATAAAGTATTAATAATAAGGGGGATGCGAGAAAAATGGATTAGAAAAAGTGCTTCAAATCCCCTATTTTTGTTTTTTGCCCGGCATAACGGCAGTATTGGCAGAGGGCAAAAAACTTTCTTGAAAATGCGGATTTCTCTTAATTTCTTTTGTGTTACGATATTTTATTTGTATCTTTGCAAGATAAACTGATAAAAGAATAAATGAGAAAACGATTCATCCACATATTATGGGCTTTGTTGGGTGCAGGCATCCTGTTCTGTATCCTGGGCTTTGTAGCCGTTTGGAATGGTTTGATAGGCTATATGCCCGAGATTTGCCACCCAGGTTTACTCTGCCGATGGCAAGGTGCTTGGTACGTGGAACCTGAACAAGGAGAACAGAATCGTGATACCTTACGACAAGATGTCGCCCCACCTCGTAGAGGCACTCGTTGCCACAGAGGACGAGCGTTTCTATGAGCACTCAGGCATCGACTTCCGTGCCCTGGGCCGAGCCATCGTGAAGCGAGGACTCATGGGACAAGCCAATGCCGGAGGAGGCTCCACCATCACCCAGCAGTTGGCGAAGCAGTTGTATAGCGAGACAGCCAGCAGCACCGTGCAGCGCTTCTTCCAGAAACCTATAGAGTGGGTGATAGCCGTCAAGCTGGAGCGCTATTACACCAAGCAGGAGATCATCGCCCTCTATCTCAACTACTTCGACTTCCTGCACAATGCGGTGGGCATCAAGACCGCTGCCAACACTTACTTCAACAAAGAGCCCAAAGACCTGACGGTGTGCGAGGCAGCCACCCTCATCGGACTCTGCAAGAACCCCTCGCTCTTCAACCCCGTGCGCTATCCTGACCGCTGTCGGGAACGAAGAAACGTGGTGTTGCAGCAGATGGTGAAGGCAGGCTATATGAACCGCTCGGAGTACGCCAAGTATTCTGCCGAACCCCTTACCCTCGACTTCCACCGTACCGACCATAAGGACGGCACAGCCACCTATCTGCGCGAGTTCCTCCGTCAGTATATGACCGCCAAGCGCCCCGTGCGCTCCGACTATCCTTCGTGGAACAGAGTGCAGTTTGTCATCGACTCGATAGCTTGGGACACTGATCCCCTCTATGGCTGGTGCAACAAGAACTTCAAGAAGGATGGTTCTCCATATAATGTATATAGCGATGGATTGAAGGTGTTTACCACTGTGGACAGCCGTATGCAGCGATATGCCGAAGAGGCTGTGTATCAGCACGTGGCACGCTATCTGCAGCCAGCCTTCAGCAAGGAGATTTCAAGCAAGCCAAGTTCGCCATACAGCGACAAGCTGACCCCTAAGCAGATCAAGGCTATCCTGAACCGCAGCGTTACCCAGTGCGAGCGCTACCGACAGATGAAGGAGGCGGGATGCTCGGCAGAAGAGATTCACGATACCTTCCGCAAGAAGATTCCGATGACCGTGTTTACCTATCATGGCGACATCGATACGCTGATGAGTCCGCTCGATTCCATCCGCTATTACAAGACCTTCCTGCGCAGCGGATTCATGAGCATGGATCCTAAGACGGGTGCCGTGAAAGCATACGTGGGTGGATTGGACTATACCCACTTCATGTATGATATGGTAAGCCTGGGAAGAAGACAGGTGGGTTCTACCATCAAGCCGTTCCTCTACAGTCTGGCGATGGAGAACGGATTCTCGCCTTGCGATAAGGCACCTAACCGCCAGCAGACCTATATGGTGGCTGGCAGACCATGGACGCCTAGAAATGCCAACCATTCGAGATACGGCCAGATGGTTCCGCTGAGCTGGGGATTGGCACAGAGTAACAACTGGATCAGTGCCTATCTGATGAGTAAGCTGAACCCATCGCAGTTTGTCCAGCTGCTGCATGACTATGGTATCAACAACCCTGATATTCACGCATCTCTGAGCTTGTGTCTCGGTCCGTGTGAGGTGAGCGTGAGTGAGATGGTGAGCGCCTATACAGCTTTTGCCAACCATGGTATCCGTACGGCTCCGATGTTCGTGAGCCGCATCGAGGATAACGAGGGTAACACCATCGCCACCTTCCAGCCACGAATGAACGAGGTGATCAGTGCCGACAATGCCATGAAGATGCTCACCATGATGATGGGCGTAGTGGATAATGGTACGGCAGGAAGACTGCGCTACCGTTATAAGCTGGAGGGACAGATTGGTGCCAAGACGGGTACCACCAATAATAACAGTGATGGATGGTTCATCGGCTTTACTCCGCAGCTGGTAAGTGGCTGCTGGGTAGGCGGTGAGGATCGCGATATCCACTTCGATTCCATGAGTATGGGTCAGGGTGCTACCATGGCGCTTCCTATCTGGGCTATCTTCATGAAGAAGGTATATGCCGATGTCTCGCTGGGCTACAGTCCGGAGGTGAAGTTTGATATCCCTGCCGATTACAACCCATGCTACCATGTGGGCAGCGGCGGCGAGCAAGACTCCTTTGAGCAGGTGAATGCCATTGACGAAGTATTCGAATAATTCCTCGGGAAGTGCTCCTGATGCCTTCATCAAAAGACTATCCGCCATTTTTGCACTCATTTCTTTTAAATAGTGCAAAAATGGCGGATGTTTTTTGCTTATCTCCATTATTTTTTGTATTTTTGCAAAGTTTTAGGGCTCTTGTGCCACAAATGCGTGATGACGAGGAGGTTCCCAAACACTTGATAAAGAGAAAATAATAAAAAAACATTATAATGAACGTTTCATACAAATGGCTTAAAGAATACGTCGATTTCGACCTGACACCACAGGAGACTGCCGATGCGCTGACCTCTTGCGGACTCGAAGTGGACGCTTTGGAGGAAGTACAGTCTATCAAGGGTGGACTGAAAGGTCTTTACGTAGGTAAAGTGTTGACATGCGAGGCGCATCCTAACAGCGATCACCTCCACGTAACAACCGTTGACTTGGGCAAGGGTGAGCCACAGCAGATTGTCTGCGGTGCGCCTAACGTGGCTGCCGGTCAGAAGGTAATCGTTGCCGACTTGGGCTGCGTGCTCTACGACGGCGACCAGAGTTTTACCATCAAGAAGAGCAAGCTCCGCGGTGTAGAGAGCTTGGGTATGATCTGTGCTGAGGATGAAATTGGCGTGGGTACTTCTCACGACGGTATCATCGTGCTCCCTGAGGATGCTCCAGTGGGTCAGCCTGCTGCCGAGTACTATCACCTGGAGAGCGACTGGCTCATCGAGATTGATATCACAGCCAACCGTGCCGATGCACTCGGCCACTGGGGCGTGGCTCGCGACCTCTATGCCTGGTTGAAGCAGAATGGTTATGAGACCAGTCTGCATCGTCCATCTTGCGATGAATTCGTAGTAGATAACGAGGATCTTCCTATCGATGTAGAGATTGAGAACACCGAGGCTTGCAAGCGCTATGCCTGCGTAAGCATCACCGACTGCGAGGTGAAGGAAAGCCCTAAGTGGTTGCAGGACAAGCTGAATATCATCGGCCTCAGACCAATCAACAATATCGTGGATATCACCAACTACATCATGATGGCATACGGTCAGCCATTGCACTGCTTCGATGCCGACATGGTTACCGGTCATAAGATTGTAGTCCGCACCCAGCCAGAGGGCACCAAGTTCGTGACCCTGGATGGCGAGGAGCACACCCTGGGTGAGCACGACCTGAGCATCTGCAATGCTGAGGAGCCTATGTGTATCGCAGGTATCTTCGGCGGTAAGGGTTCCGGTACTTACGAGACCACCAAGAGCGTGGTTCTGGAGAGTGCTTACTTCCACCCAACATGGATCCGCAAGAGCGCTCGCCGTCATGGTTTGAGCACAGATGCCAGTTACCGTTTTGAGCGTGGCGTAGATCCAAACGGACAGATTTATGCATTGAAGCAGGCTGCCATCCTCTGCAAGCAGTTGGCTGGCGGCAAGATTTCCATGCAGATCAAGGATGTATATCCAGAGCCAATGCAGGATTTCCCAGTTCGCCTGAACTATGAGTATGCTCATCGCCTCATCGGTAAGGAGATTGGTGCTGAGACCATCAAGAGCATTGCTACATCTCTGGAGATGAAGATCGTGAAGGAGGATGCTGAGGGCATCGACCTCCTGGTTCCTGCTTATCGCGTGGATGTTCAGCGTCCTTGCGACGTGGTAGAGGATATCCTCCGTATCTATGGATATAATAATGTGGAGATTCCTACTCAGTTGAAGAGTTCTTTGACTGTTCAGGGTGATGAGGACAAGGCTTATCACAGCCAGAACCTCGTGGCTGAGCAGTTGGTAGGCGAGGGCTTCATGGAGATTCTCAACAACTCTCTGAGCAAGACCAGCTACTATACCGACCTGGAGCTGAATAAGTATCCAATGGAGAACGTAGTGAAGGTGATGAACCCATTGAGTGCAGATCTCGGCGTGATGCGTCAGACCATGCTCTTCGGCGGTTTGGAGAGCGTAGCACGCAACATCAACCACAAGAGCCAGAACCTGAAGTTCTTCGAGGTGGGTAACACCTATATATATAATAAGGAGAAGTGGAGCGAGGAGAGTCCTATCAAGGCTTACTCCCAGGAGGCTCACATGTCACTCTTCATCACCGGTAAGCGAGTAGAGGGCAGTTGGGCTCATGCTGATGAGCAGAGCAACATCTACGAGCTGAAGGCTGTGGTAGAGAATATCCTCCGCCGTGTAGGTATGCCACAGAACAACCTCGTAATCAAGCACAGCGACAACAACATCTTTGCCAAGGGCGTGAACTACGAGACCCGTGCCGGCTAGGTATTGGTAGAGATGGGTATCCTGAGCCTGAAGTTGAAGAAGGCATTCGATATTGAACAGGATGTATTCTATGCTGATGTTCACTGGGATAACGTGGTGAAGACCGTGAAGAAGGTGAACCTTACTTACACAGATATCAGCAAGTATCCATCTGTGAGCCGCGACCTTGCACTGCTCGTTGACAAGAACGTGGAGTTTGCACAGATTGAGCAGATTGCCCATCAGACGGAGAAGAAGCTCCTGAAGAGCGTGGTACTCTTCGACGTATATGAGGGTAAGAACCTGCCAGAGGGCAAGAAGAGCTATGCCGTAAACTTCATCCTGCAGGATGAGGAGAAGACATTGAACGACAAGCAGATTGATGCCATCATGAAGAAGCTCATTGCCAACCTCACAGGTAAGCTCAACGCAGAACTGAGATAATGCAGAATGCGATTGACGCAGAATTGAGATAATATTATAAACAAAAACGATAAACATTTAAAATTTTATTCCAATGGGAAGAGCATTTGAATATCGTAAAGCTACAAAGCTGAAAAGATGGGGCCACATGGCCAAGACATTTACTAAGTTGGGTAAGCAGATTGCCATCGCTGTAAAGGCAGGCGGTCCAGAACCAGAGAACAACCCATCATTGCGTGCTATCATCGCTAACTGTAAGCGTGAGAACATGCCTAAGGATAACATCGCTCGTGCCATCAAGAACGCTTGTGGCAAGGATACCAGCGATTACAAGGAGGTAACATACGAGGGATATGGCCCTCACGGAGTTGCTGTCTTCGTTGATACATTGACAGATAACACAACCCGTACAGTGGCTGACGTTCGTTCTATCTTCAACAAGTTCAGCGGTAACCTGGGTACAACAGGTTCTCTGTCTTTCCTCTTTGACCACAAGGCTGTGTTCACATTCAAGAAGAAGGAAGGTCTGGATATGGACGAGATGATTCTCGACCTGATTGACTACGGCGTAGAGGACGAGTTCGATGAGGATGAGGAGAACAACGAAATCACTATCTACGGTGCTCCTACAAGCTTCGGCGAGATTCAGAAGCACCTGGAGGCTGAGGGCTTCGAGGTAACTGGTGCTGAGTTCACCTACATTCCTAACGATTTGAAGGATGTTACTGCTGAGGAGCGCGAGACTATCGACAAGATGGTTGAGAAGTTGGAGGAGTTTGACGATGTTCAGACTGTCTATACCAACATGAAGCCTGAGATTCCTGCAGACGCAGAATAAGCATTATGTTGCAGCAAGAGAAACAGGATAAGTTGACCAAGGTTACTTATCAGACTCATGGTACCTGCTCTAAGTACATCTGTATCAGTGTTGATGAGGATGGAAAAGTGCAGGATGCCCAGTTCATCGGCGGTTGTGATGGCAACACCAAGGGCGTTTGTGCCTTGATTCGTGGCATGAAGGCAAAGGAGGTCATCGCCCGACTGAAGGGTATCACGTGTGGGAACAAGCCTACAAGCTGTCCTGACCAGCTGGCTACAGCCTTGCAGGAAATGGGATATTAATACAATAAAGAGGGTGTGTCATCAATCCATGACACACCCTCTTTTCTAATACTTGAAGACATCATCCAGCAAGATTTCCTTCGGATTCTTAGCTGAATAATAGACGAAGCGAAAGGTGAAGTGGGCATCCTTGTAAACCTTCAGACCAGGGTTGTTGTCCAATGCCTCTTTCTGAAGTTTGTGGAGCTTGTCCTTGTTGGCATCAATCGCCTTCTTGTTGTCCGCTTTGTTACGAAGAGTCATGTAATAAGAGAACACGCGGGTGTTCTTGTCAAACACGGCACTATCTGTTCTGCTGTCATTTACGTATGGGGTAGGGCAGTATTTCTCTGTGTATTCCTTAGCCTCACGAACCGCCTTATCTTCCAGACTTTCAGTGCAAGATACGACCAAACTTGCTAAAAATATGCTATAAATTGCTTTTTTCATCATTATTATATATTTTTTTTGCAAAGATACGAAAAAAAATACTATCTTTGCACTCCAAAGAGAGAAAATTGTATGGAGAATATAAATAAGATAAGAAATTTCTGCATTATTGCACATATTGACCATGGTAAAAGTACCTTGGCAGACCGATTGTTAGAGAAAACTCAGACCATCAAGATTACTGAGGGTCAGATGCTTGATGATATGGACCTGGAGAGAGAGCGTGGTATCACCATCAAGAGCCATGCCATCCAGATGGAATACAAGGCAAAGGATGGAGACACTTACATCCTCAACCTCATCGATACTCCGGGACACGTTGATTTCTCATACGAGGTTTCTCGTTCCATCGCAGCGTGCGAGGGAGCGCTCTTGGTTGTGGATGCCACCCAGGGTGTCCAGGCTCAGACTATCTCTAACCTCTATATGGCTATTGAGCATGACCTGGAGATTATTCCGGTCATCAACAAGATAGATATGCCTTCGGCTATGCCGGAGGAAGTGGAAGATGAGATTGTGGATCTCATCGGTTGCAAGCACGAGGATATCCTCCGTGCATCCGGTAAGACCGGCGAGGGTGTCGAGGATGTTCTGGAAGCGGTGGTAAACCGTGTTCCGGCTCCTAAGGGAGATGACAAGGCACCACTCCAGGCTTTGATCTTCGACTCTGTATTCAACTCATTCCGTGGTATCATCGCCTACTTCAAGATAGAGAACGGTGTGATCCGCAAGGGTGACAAGGTGAAGTTCTTCAACACCGGAATGGAATATGATGCAGATGAGATTGGCGTACTGAAGATGGATATGATTCCCCGCAAGGAATTGGGTGCCGGTGAGGTAGGTTACATCATCTCGGGTATCAAGAATGCTACCGAGGTAAAGGTGGGTGATACCATTACCCACATCGCACGTCCTTGTGAAAAGGCGATTGCAGGATTCCAGGAAGTGAAGCCAATGGTCTTTGCCGGCGTTTATCCTATCGATCCTAGCGATTACGAGAATCTGCGTGCCTCATTGGAGAAGCTGCAGCTCAACGATGCTTCGCTCACCTTCTCGCCTGAGAGTTCGGTAGCCCTGGGCTTCGGTTTCCGATGCGGATTCCTCGGTCTGCTCCACATGGAGATTGTACAGGAGCGTCTGGACCGTGAGTTCAACATGGATGTCATCACCACCGTTCCTAACGTATCCTATATGGTATATGACAAGCAAGGTGATGTGAAAGAGGTACATAACCCATCGGGACTGCCAGATCCAACGCTCATCGACCATATCGAGGAGCCGTATATCCGAGCTACCATCATCACAGCTACCAATTATATCGGTCCTATCATGAAGCTCTGTCTCGACAAGCGTGGTGAGCTTATCAATCAGGAATACGTGAGTGGTAACCGTGTGGAGCTGCATTTCATGCTGCCATTGGGCGAGATTGTTATCGATTTCTACGATAAGCTGAAGAGTATTTCCAAGGGATATGCTTCGTTCGACTATCATATCGATTCCTTCCGTCATTCCGACCTGGTGAAGCTGGATATCCTCTTGAACGGAGAGCCTGTGGATGCCTTGAGTACTTTGACCCATCGCGACAACTCTGTGAGCTTCGGCCGCAGAATGTGCGAGAAGCTGAAGGATCTGATTCCACGTCAGCAGTTTGATATTGCCATTCAGGCTGCTATCGGTGCGAAAATCGTAGCCCGTGAAACTGTGAAGCAGGTGCGCAAGGATGTTACTGCCAAGTGCTATGGTGGTGACGTGAGCCGTAAGCGTAAGTTGCTGGAGAAGCAGAAGAAGGGTAAGAAGCGTATGAAGCAGATCGGTAATGTGGAGGTGCCACAGAAGGCATTCCTTGCGGTGCTGAAGCTAGACTAAGAGATTCGACGATATAAATTTAATAAATAGGAGGAACTTGAATTATGACTGATTTTAAGGTTATCACCCCTAAACGCGACATAGCCAGAGAGCTTGCCCGTAGGTATAGTACGATGACTCATGACGAGTTGGATATACTGGAATCAATCCTGGAGCCAATCAAGTATGGCAAGGGCGAAAAGATTCTGGTAGAGGGTGAAGTGTGCAGAAACATTTCTTACATAGAGAAGGGATTGGTGCGCCAATTCTATACCAAGTATGATAAGGAGGTAACAGAACACTTAGGTGTTGACCATTCTATCTTCATGTGTATTGAGAGTCTTTTCAAGGAAACTCCTTCCTACCTCCAGGTTGAGGCTTTGGAGCCTACCTTGGTGTATGCTTTGCCGAAGGCGAAGCTCGAGGCGGCTGCCATAAGAAATGTAAACATCCAGATGCTTTACCGTAAGATTCTGGAAGAGAGTTTGATTCAGTCGCAGGTACATGCCGACCTGATGCGATTCGAAACTGCGCCTAATAAGTATAAGCGTTTGTGCGAGATGAATCCGCAGGTGGTGCTCCGTGCGCCACTTACGTATATCGCAAACTATCTGCAGATGACGCCTGAGACGCTGTCTCGTATCCGATCAAACACTTTGTTGTAATTATAATCATAAAAAAATGGTGTAACTTCTTTTTTGGAAGCTACACCATTTTTTTGTATTTGTATCTCTTTTATTCCTTTATCAGGAGTTTTCTTATTATTCTGCTGTATAGAGGAATCGCTTGATACTCTTCTTAGGAGTCTTCTCAAATTCCTCATCGTGGATGCGGATCTCGCTTACCTTGCTGTAGGCAGGAACCATCGTGTTGAGCTCCTGACGGTTCTGCTCCATAATCTCTTCCAGTTCGCTTCTGCCCAGGTTCAGAGACTGAGCCTCATCGAAGTCTGGATAAACCAGAGCTACCAGCTTGTCGCCCTTCTGGACTACCACACTTTCTGCAACGAGGGCGAGAGAATTGAGTTTATCCTCGATTTCCTCAGGATAGATGTTCTGACCGCTGGCGCCGAGCAGCATGTTCTTGCTGCGTCCCTTGATGAATACATTGCCGTCACCATCCATTGTTCCGAGGTCGCCGGAATGATACCATCCGTTCTCATCGATGGTCTGCTTGGTAACCTCCTCATTCTTGTAGTAACCCAGCATCACGTTAGGACCCTTGGCAAGGATTTCGCCTGGTACGTTCTCCGGATCCGGACTGTCGATGCGAACCATCATGTGGAGCGCAGCCTTACCGCAAGAGCCCGGAACGAAGTTCTTGTAATCTTCGTAGCAGATGATAGGCGCACATTCTGTTGCACCATAACCCACTGTATATTTGAAGCCCACGCCGTGGAGGAATCTTTCAACTTCCTGGTTGAACGCAGCGCCGCCGATAATCACCTCATAGAAGTTGCCACCGAAGGCATTGCTTACCTGGTCGCAGATCTTCTCCTTCACCTTCTTGCTGATAACAGGCATGTGGAGGAGCATGCGCATACGGTTGTTCTGAATCTTAGGGAATACCTTCTTGCGGATAATCTTCTCGATAACCAGAGGTACAGCGATGATAACTGCTGGCTTGATGCGTCCAAATGCCTCGGCGATGATGGCTGGGCTAGGGATGCGGGTGAGATAGAAGATGTGGCAGCCCTTGATGAACTCGAAGATAAACTCGAATGCCATACCATACATGTGGGCCATCGGCAGAATACTGATGATAGAATCTCCAGCCTTGATCTTCTTGCCCAATACATTCTCGGCAAAGTCGGCATTGCTCCACAGGGCACGGTATGGAACCATCACACCCTTGGAGAAACCGGTAGTACCACTGGTATAAAGGATGTTAGCCATATCATCCATGCTTGCCGACTGATACAAAGCCTCCACCTCAGTCTGTCGAGGCAGGTTCTCGCCCAACTTGATGAAGTCCTTGAAGTAAAGGGCAGCCGGGTCGTGAGTACTGATGCGCACGCTGGAGTCGAAGATGATGATACGCTCCAACGAAGGACAGAGAGCAAAGACACGATGTGCCTTGTCGTACTGATCCTGCTCGCCTACAAAGAGGAAGCGTACCTGTCCGTCGGTAATCATATATTGTATCTGCTGCTCGCTGCTGGTAGCATAAAAGGGAATCGAGCACACCTTGATGCCATAAGCACCAAAGTCGGTATAGAGATAATGCACGCAATTCTGGGAGAAAACAGCAATCTTGTCATGCGGCTTTGCACCGATGTTCAGCAAAGCATTGCTCACCTGTTTCACTCTCAGCGAAAACTGATTCCATGACACAGACTGCCACTTGTCGCTGCCAAACTTCTTGAACGTAAGTGCAGTTTTATCGCCATATTTATTGGCCAAATCGTGAATCAGTACCGAAAGATGACTTTTGACTTGCATAAGCATAATGTTTAATTATTGGATGCAAAGATAATAGAAAACATTAAGAAAACAAAATAAATCGGAATTTTATTTTGTCCTTATCCCGTTTTAGCTTAACTTTGCATCACAAATAAGACTAAGAGAGACAGATATGATGACACAAGAGGAATATGTAAGAGACGCCATCGGGTTGCTCAGCCAGCTGATTGCTACCCCTTCGACAAGTCGCAACGAGAAGGATGCCGCCGACATCATGGAGAAAGCCGCAACTATGGTTTTACGCCACATCGTGAAGCCAACAATGTATGGGTGATTGACCCACACTTCGACGAGCAGAAGCCCACTTTGCTACTCAATGCCCATATAGACACCGTGAAGCCTGTCGATTCATGGAGGCGCGATCCCTTTGCTCCTACAATAGAGGGCGACACGCTTTATGGTCTGGGCAGCAACGACTGTGGAGGCGGTCTGTGCTCACTACTGCAGACATTCCGGATGCTGACAGAGAAAACACAGAACTACAACCTTATCTATTTAGCATCGGCCGAAGAGGAAGTGTCTGGCAAAGACGGCATCAGCCGAGCCTTGCCTCTCTTGCCAAAAATCGACCTGGCTATTGTGGGTGAGCCTACGGGCATGCAGCCTGCCGTGGCAGAGAAGGGACTGATGGTATTAGACGTGATAGCGCACGGAAAAAGCGGACATGCAGCCCGAAACGAAGGCGTGAATGCCATCTACGAGGCATTGGACGACATGCGCTGGATTCGTGATTACGAGTTTGAGAAGGTGAGTCCTTTCTTAGGTCCTACCAAGATGACACTTACCGTAGTCAACGCAGGAACCCAGCACAATGTGATTCCCGACAAGTGTACGATGCTGGTAGATATCCGCACCAATGAATTTTATGACAATGAGGAAGTCTATCATTTTATCTGCCAGCACGTGAAGAGCGAAGTAAAGGCTCATAGTTTCCGTCTAAAATCATCCCGTATTGATCCTGAGCATCCTCTTATTAAGAAATGTGTAGCCATGAGAATGAAGCCTTTCGGTAGT
>OHVH01000159.1_pt1 | contig 12651 bp, 10 predicted proteins | sample 1579361 | NCBI WGS metagenome assembly OHVH01 (sample SAMEA3882507, study PRJEB24775) | human gut metagenome | biome: human-associated habitat; feature: intestine environment; material: feces | place: Netherlands | collected 2009/2010
CCAATACACGTCGTTCCTCAAGGATGACGCCATCGTGGTGCCCGAAGACGCCGAAGCGGTATGGCTGCGCACCAAGGTCCGCACGGAATACTATTCCTACGAATATTCCTTCGACGGTGAGCGCTTCACCGAGATTCCGGTGAAGCTCGATGCGAAGATTCTGTCCGATGACTATGTGAACCAGCGCTATGGCGGCTTCTTCACCGGCGCGTTCGTGGGTCTCGCCTGTGTTGATCTGTCTGGCTATGACGCGAAAGCCGAATTCGACTATTTCGATTATCGGGAGCTTCCCGACAACCGGTAGTCGATGCCGACGGGCGGCGATTCGCCGCATTCCTGCCGCCCGTCGGTTATTTGGTGAAATGAACGCAGACTCAATGGGGAGAATGCTGAGATGACTTTGCGATTGCCGAAACTACTTGACGACGGCTGCGTGCTGCAAGCCGGTGTGGACATGCATATTTGGGGCACCGGCGATCCCGGACGCATCGTATTGACACGGCTTGCTGACGAGCGGCATATGGTGCAGGTGAAAGACGACGGAACTTGGAACGCGCCGTATGGTCCGATCGAAGCTGGAGGGCCGTACGAGCTGACCATATGCTACGAGGACGGAGCGGAGCGTATCTCACGGCAGTGCTATGCGGGAGAGGTGTTCCTGTGCTCCGGGCAGTCGAATATGGAACTGCCTATGGCTTGGGTGCGCGCCGACTATCCACAGGAGTGGGACCGTGATCCCGATCCATTGCTGCGGCAGTACAAAGTGATTCCCGATTACGATTTCAAAGGTCCTCGCGACGATCACGACCGTGCGTTCTGGCAGGGCTGCGATGCGGATACGCTTGATGATTTCTCAGCGCTCGCATATTTTTTCGGTCGCAGGATCCGCCAGTGGCTCGGTGTGCCCGTTGGTCTGTTGAACATTTCATTGGGCGGCTCTCCGATCGAATCCTGGATGGACATTGACACATTACGAGCGTTCCCCGAAGCGCTCGCCAGTCTTGAACCGTACCTTGGCGATGGTGTGGCGTCGAAAAGAAGCTTCGATTCCGTTGCCGAGCGGGACCGGTGGTACCAGGCGCTTGGATACAAGGCCGTGGCCGATGCCCACCATGAATGGCTGCCATTGATCGCGTGGGACTGTCCGGAATCCAAGAACATCGAGCCGCGCGACGTGGCATGGCATGACATACGCCTGCCTGGATGGTACAAGGATCGCGGACTTGCCGGTTTCCGCGGCGAGATTACCATGAGAAAAACCGTGTTCCTGCCTCCGTCGGATGCGGGGAAGCCCGCCCTACTGCGTCTGGGCACCATGAATGATGCCGACCATACGTGGGTCAATGGTGTGTTGGTCGGTGGGCGAAGCAATGTGTATGAGCCGCGGGACTATCCGGTCGCAGCCGGCGTGCTGCGCGCCGGCGCGAACGAAATCCGCATGCGTCTGGTCGTTGAACGGCCCGGCGGCCGTGTGACGCCCGGCAAACGGATGACACTGACCATCGGAGACGATGTCTTCGACCTGTCCGGCATTTGGCAGTATGCCGTGACCGCCGAAGCCGACCGCGATTGCCCATTCGAGGATTTCGTCAGATGGAAGCCGACCGGCCTGTACAACGCCATGCTCGCCCCGTGTTTTCCATATGCGGTGCGGGCCGTGCTGTGGTATCAGGGCGAATCGAATACCGGCGACTACGCCATGCGTTATGGCGATGAGCTGAAAGCCATGATTGAATTGTGGCGTGGCAAGTGGCATCAGCCGGATATGCCATTCCTGATCGTCCAGCTTCCGAAATTCGGCATCGACGCCATCGAGGATGGTGGTTGGCCGCTTATTCGAGAACAGGAATGGAGAGTGGCGGACGAACTTGAACACGTGGCTGCGGTGGTGACGCTTGATGCCGGTGAAAGCAATGATTTGCATCCTCATGATAAGAAAACCATCGCGGATCGTGCATTCAATGTCGCGATGGATTTTGTGTATGGCCAGCAGGCTCAGCCTCAGCCGGTTGTTGAAACCGCAGAGGCGGACGATGGATTGTTGAGGATGCACTGCGTGTGGCGGAATTCCATGGGCGAACAGATGCAATCGCAGAATCGCCATCTGATGACGTTGGATGGTGACGTTCCGCGAGAAATTGATTTCCTGTGGCACGACTGCGCCACTTCGGTGCGGGCTGAGGCATGGCTGGATGGTTGCGATATTGTGGCGCGCATACCGTCGCGCATGCCGGACGAGGTGCGGTATGCGTGGAGCAACAGCCCGGAATCCGGTCTCATCTGCGACGGGGACGGTGTTCTGCTTCCGCCGTTTCATCTGCCGTTGCCCATGGTTGATTAGGAGCAGTCATGCGCAGACAAGTCATGATTCGTCAAGGATGTGTCGACGGATTCTCCGATGCGGATCCTGTGATCACCGTGTTTCGGGGCATTCCATATGCCAAGCCGCCTGTTGATGAGTTACGCTGGCGTGAGCCACAACCTGCTGAAGCGTGGGATGGCGTGCTCGAAGCCGGTGATTTCGCGCCGATGCCGATGCAGCCGCTGCCCGGCTCGGATGAGTTCTACGGCAGGGAATGGCAGATTGACGCTGACACTCCGATGGCTGAGGATTGTCTGTATCTGAATATCTGGACGCCGGCCTTGCGTGGATGCGGCAGTGGTTCCGAGATTCGTACGGATTCCCGTTGCGATGGGCATGGGCTGCCTGTGATGGTATGGCTTTACGGTGGAGCGTTTCAGACTGGATCTACCTGTGAGAAGGAGTTCAATGGAGAGCAGCTGGCCCGTCAGGGCGTGGTGGTGGTCTCCATTGCTTATCGGTTGAATGTGTTTGGTTTTTTCGCGCATGCCATGTTGGAAAAGGAAGCGGTTGATGGACGGCCTTGTGCGAATTTCGGATTTCTTGACCAGCGGATGGGCATTCAGTGGGTAAAGGACAATATTGCCTTGTTTGGTGGCGATCCTGCGAACATTACCGTGTTCGGCCAGTCCGCAGGGGCCGCAAGCGCGTTGGCGCAAAGTGTCTCGCCGATGAACGATGGTCTGTTCCAACGCGTCATCATGCAGTCTGGAGGTGGAACTGGTCTGTTCAATCGCCATCTGTGGTCTCTTGAGGATGCGCAGCGAAATGGAGCGCGTTTTTTGAAGTATCTGGAAGTTGAATCGATTGCCGAGGCGCGTTCTGTTCCTGCGACTGATCTGCTGGAGGCGGCGGTGACTTTTCCTGCTTGCGATTGGTCTGGGCAGGGTGATGATGTCGTATGGGCTCCGATGACTAATTGGATTCCCTGCGTCGATGGGACATTCCTTGTCGAGCAATACCGTGATGCGCTTATTGCGGGACATCGCGTTCCGTGTGATTTGTTGGTGGGGAACACGACCGGCGAGTTCATGGTTCCGGGCCCTGATGGCACTCCGTATCCGGAGGGTGAATGCGGCAATCTGGATATGATCGATGCATGGGTGTCAGGCGGCGGCTCGGAACCATACAGATATCGATTCGATGTGGATATGCCGGGGGATGATGCCGGTGCGTTTCATTCGTCCGATTTATGGTTTTCGTTCGGGACGCTCCCTGCGAGCTGGCGGCCGTTTCGAGGCTGGCATTACGATTTGTCCCATGCGATGAACCGGTATTGGACGAATTTCGCGGCGACAGGTGATCCGAACGGTTCCGGATTGCCTGAGTGGACGGCATGCGGACCTGATGGTCAACGATATATGCTGTTCGGTGGATGCCACGATACGCCGGGTAACGTTTCATGCGTCATGGTCAAGTAAGTGAATATAGTATGGTGTGAGCGTTCACTATAGTGCGGTGGAATGTGATGAAGGAGACGGATATGACGCAGGAGACGGAGGCGCTGATCGCGTCCGACGAGGATCTGACCAAACTGTTCGCCGGCAAGCCGACGCAGTACCGCAAATCGAAGTCGCTGCCGAAATTCACGGGCGAGGCCATGCGCGCCTGCGCGAAGATCAACCGCATCTTCTTCGATGACCCGGACGAGGCGTATCGGCTGTTCCATGAGCTGGTCCCGGACGCGGGGGAGGGCGTGCAGTTCACGCCGCCGTTCAACGTCGACTACGGCATCGGATTGACCATTGGCCGCGGCACGTTCCTCAACAAGGATTTCATGGTGTGCGGCGGCGGATATGTGACGCTCGGTGAGGATTGTCTGATCGGTCCGCGCTGCACCATCGCCACACCCAACCATGCCAAGGACGCCGCCACCCGCCTGGCGGGCTGGGAGCATGCCAGTGCCGTGACCATCGGTGATAACGTGTGGTTCGGCGCCAATGTGACGGTCACGCCGGGGGTGACCATCGGGTCGAATTCCATCATCGGCGCCGGGTCCGTGGTGACACGTGACATTCCGGAGAACGTCATAGCCGTGGGCAATCCAGCGCATGTGATTCGTGAGATTCCCGAACATGACCCTGCCTTCGCCGATGTGGAAGGTTTGCTGTAGTTTTGCAAACGTTTCATAGGGTGTGTTGACGGCAAATCGATTTCTCCAGCCATGCGATGCAGGTGAGCGCGTAAAGCCTTATACGGAAGCTGTCGTTCATATTGTCGTTTCTATGAGTATGGTTCATGAATCAGCATAGGGCCGGGAAGCCCCATTGTTGGGAAGCTTCCCGGCCCTATGCCTGAATTCCTGCGGTGATGGATCAGCCGCGGGCCTTGGCGTAGGCTTCGTATACGGCTTCGGTCGGTTCGCCGGTCTCCACGCCGTCGATGGTGAGTTGCCATGCCGGAGGCTCGGTTTCGCCGGACAGCACCCAGGCGGCCTGGCGGGCCGCGCCGATGGCCACGTATTCGTCGGTGGCGGGTCGGGTCACGTCCATGCCCAGAATGCTTGGTGCCAGCGTGCGGATAGCTTCGGACTTCGCGCCGCCGCCGATGAGCAGAATGCGCGTGATGCTTGCGCCCAGGGATCGGATGAGCTCCAGGCAGTCGCGCTGGGAGCACAGCAGTCCTTCGACGAAGGCGCGGGCCAGGTTCTCGCGTGTGGTGTTGGCCAGAGTCATGCCGGAGAAGGTGGCGGTGGCATTCGGGCGGTTCGGCGTGCGTTCGCCGTCGAAATACGGCACCAGCGTGATGCCGCCTGCTCCCGGCTTCGAGGCGAAGGCCAGCTTGGCCAGTTCGTCGTAATCCACGCCGAGGGCGGCGCGGCCGGCGTCGAGGATGCGCGAACCGTTGATGGTGCAGGCCAGCGGCAGGTAGTGCCCGGTGCAGTCGGCGAAGCCGGATACGGCGCCGGTCAGGTCGTAGGTTGGGTTCTCGGAGATGGCTGCGGCCACGCCGGAGGTGCCCAGGGAAATGGACACGTCGCCGACGGCCATGCCCAGTCCCAGCGATGCCATGGCGTTGTCGCCGCCGCCGGGGGCGAGCAGGCAACCGCCTTCGACGTTCTTGCCGGCGATGGCCGGATCGGCCTTGACGGGGGCGGCGTCGCGCGGCCCCAGCACGGTGGGCAGCACGATGGCCTCGGCGTGCGATTGCGCGGCTTCGGCGCCTTCCGCGGCCTCGAGCACCATGGCGATCAGGTCGCGGCGGTATTCGTTCGACGCGGCATCGTAGTAGATGGTGCCGGAGGCGTCGGAGCGGTCGGTGAACAGGGCTTCAAGATGGGCGTCCTCGCCTTCGGCGACCGGGCCGTAACCGGCGATGCGCCAGCTCAGCCAGTCATGAGGTAGGCAGATGGCGGCGATTTTCTTGGCGTTTTCGGGCTCGTTCTCGGCCACCCATGCCACCTTGGTCAGCGTGTAGGAGGCGACGGGGGAGGAGCCTACGGCCTTGACCCAACGCTGCTTGCCTCGGGCGATTGGGTCTTCCGGCTCGCCGTTTTGTGCGGGCGCTGCGCCGAGCTTTTCGATCAGAGCCGCAGCCTGGGGCGCCGAACTGGTGTCGTTCCACAGCATCGCATCGCGGATCACATTGCCTTGGTTGTCGAGGATCACCATGCCGTGCTGCTGGCCGCCGACGGCCAGCGCGGATACGTCGTCCAGGCCGCCGGCCTGCTCGGCGGCCTCTTGGAATGCGCTCCACCAGTATGAGGGGTCGACGGATGTGCCGTTCGGGTGTTTGGCCTGCCCGAAGCGGACGAGCTCGCCGGTTTCGGCGTCCGTCACGCGTACCTTGCAGGACTGCGTCGATGTGTCGACGCCTGCAACCAGAGTCCTTGCCATAGTTTGTGTTGCCTCCTTGCATGTGCCGTTCGCCGGTGGCGCACGGTTAATAGTTAGATGAATAAACTATACTATAGTAGTGTAGCACCAGGAAAGGCTCCGGAACATCGGTTCGGGGAATTCATGCTGATGCGGCAACACGGCAAACAGGGCAGGGACGGGAACGGCTATGGCATCTCTTCGCAGGATCAATCAGGACGATCTGCGCAATCACAATCTTTCGGTGGTGATCGACACGCTACTGCGTGCCTCCGGGCCGATGAGCCGAGCGGATCTTGCCAAGGAGACCGGGCTGACCAAGGCGACGATGTCGTTGCTGGTGTCGCTGCTGATCGATGCGGGCGTCGTCAAGGAGGGTGAGCCGCAGAACTCGGCCAGCTATGGGCGCCCGTCCACGCCGTTGATGCTGGGAGGCGGCAAGGTGTGCGGCATCGGCATGCAGGTCAACACCGACGGCTATGGATGCATGGCTTTGGACATCAACCACGACATACTCAGGCACGAATGGGTGGATGCCGACATGAGCGGCGTCGAGCCGGACGTCGTATTCGGCAAGCTTGACGCCATGGCCAAGGCGATGGCTGAGGATCTGGAATCGAAACGATGCATCATCGCGGGCGTCTCGTGTGCGCTGCCGGGCTTGGTCACCTCCGACAAGAGGCTGCTCATGGCCCGCAATCTCGGTTGGGAGAATGTCGATCTGACCACGTTCGACGTTATGCGAGGGTATGACGTTACCCCGTGCAATGAGGCGAAGCTGGCCGCCATCGCGCAGATTCCGGGATATGCCTGTGCGCGTGCGGACGTGTTCGATGGCGTGGATTGCGCCGACTCCTTCCTGTATCTGTCGTGCGATATCGGCATCGGCGGCGCGATCGTCCGTGACGGTGAGATCGTGTCGGGAAGCCACGGTTTCGCCGGTGAGATCGGTCACGTGTCGGTGTCTTTGGACGGTCCGCTGTGCGGATGCGGACGACGCGGATGTTTGGAAACGTATGCTGGCCGTCGCGCGCTGGTCGAGGCTTCCGGAGTGGCCGAAAAGAATGCGGCTTCGAGCGGTGAGGCACTGGAGCGTCTGTTGGACGCATGGCATTCCCATGATGTGCGGACCGTGGAGGCCGTCGGACGGGCCATCGACGCGCTGGCCTCGGCCATCGGCTCCGCACTGAATCTGACCGATGTCGATACCGTGCTGCTGGGCGGTTGGTGGACCGATTTCGGGCCGTTCTTCTACGAAACGCTCGAAAACCGTTTGGAATCGCAGGTCTTGGGGGCGTCGGACATGCAGGTGAGCGTGTCCATCCCGTTGGTGGCCGACCATCCGGCGTTGTACGGTGCCGCGGAAGTCGGCTTGCGCAAATTCATCGACAATCCGCTGACGTTCATCACCGACAAAGCATGATTCCTGAGCGCCGCCGCAACGTCACTCGTGCGCATTGACATATTGCGGATTCTCCACTTTGCCCGTTCCGCCATACCGTTTGAAGCCCCACAGCAGAATGAGGGATTTCGCATACGCCACCCAGGCGATGCCGAAGAGGATGGCGAGAACGCGTATGAACGGTACGAAATATGACAGGCCGGCCGCGAGTACGTCGATGACGACGAGGACGAGCGAGCAGGGGAAGGCTCGCCAGGGGAACATCGCCGATAGCGAGAAGAGCCTGCCGGTGGTGTTGGCGAAGCGTGCCTGCAACGGTGCGACGTATTCGGCGAACAGCGCCACGACCACGGCGGCGATGACCAGAAGGATCAGCGGTATGTAGGAGGCGTTGGTATCCCACGCCTTCCAGAACGACAGGCCGAAGAGGATGGCGGTGGCGAGGATGGCGACGAGCACCCAGGCCGCAAGTCCCTGTTTGAACTCGCGTTTGAAGCGGGTGAGATATTCCTTGACGAGGCGGATGTCGTCATGCTCGTCATAGGCGAACATTGTGGAATACAATGCCGCGCGTGCCGGGCCGATGGTGACGTTTGGGATCAGCGTGATGAGGTAGACCAGATTAAGCCCGACGAAACGCAGCAGGGTGTCCATGAAACGCCAGAAGGGCGCGTTGATGTTGAACCGCATGAATCCTCCTCGATGATGTGTTCGGCTATTGCCGATAGTACTGTGCCGTATTGTGCGACACGCCCTATTTATAAGATTATAAATAGCTCTCCAAGAGCACTTAGTTTGTTGGAATAACAATACTTTAGCGCCGATGCGGCAAGGGTTTTGCGGCCACTGCCGTCGCTGCAGGAAGCCGCTGAAATGGACGGCGCCGGCACGCTGACCGTGTTCACCCGCATCATCCTGCCGATGTGCACGCCGATTCTGGCGACCGTGGGCATCTTCTCGGCCGTGAACCAGTGGAACTCTTTCCAGGACACCCTGATCTACATGACCGATTCGAAGCTCTACTCGCTGCAGTACCTGCTGTACACCTACATCAACCAGGCGTCCGCACTGGCGAATGCGGCCAAGGCGAATTCGGCGAATGTCGCCGCTCTGGCAAGCGCCGCGACGCCGACCTCGATCCGTATGACGGTTTCCGTCATCGTGGTGCTGCCGATCATGTTCACCTACCCGTTCTTCCAGCGCTTCTTCGTCAAGGGCATGATGCTGGGCGCGGTTAAAGGCTGATTAACAACACAACGATTCTTTTCCCCATAACTGAATATCAGAAGAAGGAATACAAGGAGGTTTCCGCATAGAACTGAAGAAAATCACCACCCGCGCGATTGCGGCTGGCGTTGCGGCTGCTACGCTGCTGTCGCTCGCGGCCTGCGGCAGCGGCAGCAACAGTGCCGACACCAAGGACGACGGTTCCGAAATGACCGTCGAGGTCTTCGACTCGCTGGCCAGCAGCCAGGGTCTGCAAAAGAGCGGCTGGTTCGCCAAGATCGTCAAAGACAAGTTCAACATCAAGCTGAACATCATCGCGCCGAACGTGTCCGGCGGCGATACCGTGTTCGATACTCGCTCCGCTTCCGGCAACCTTGGCGATCTGGTGATTGTCGGTACCGGCAACGGGCGTCTGAACAAGCTGGTCAAGGCCAAGCTCATCGAAGACATGACCCCGTACTACTCCAGCATGAAGAATGTCAAGAAGTACGATTCCGCGGTCAAGTCCATCGCCAAGCAGGCCGGCAAGGATGGCGTGTGGGGTGTTCCTCAGGGTGTCTCCTCCCAGTCTCCGACCGACCCGAGCGAAGGCAACGAGTCGGCTGCCGCACCGTACATCCGCTGGGATATCTACAAGGAGAGGATCTCGACGGTCTGCTCAATGTGCTTAAGCAGATGCAGGACAGGGCTCGCCAGGATACCGGCAAGGACGACATCTACGCCATGTCACTGTTCAAGGATCGGGACGGCGATGTGATGCAGAACGCCGCATCCATCTGCAGCTGGTTCGGCTACACCAACCAGGGTTCCGTGTTCATCTCCGCCGACGGTAAGGACGTGCAGCCCGCCACCAAGGAGGGCGGCATCTACCAGCAGGCCCTGGAGTTCCTGAACAAGGCCGAATCCATGGGGCTGGTCGATCCTGATTCCACCACCCAGGACTGGGATACCATGCGGACCAAGGTCACCAACGGCAAGACCATGCTGTCCATCTGGAGCTGGCTGGGCAAGCCGCGTATGAACTCCGACGAGAACAAGGCCAAAGGCGTCGGCTTCATGCTGGCTCCGCTTGAGAACATGAAGGTCTATTCCGACGGCTTCCAGCCTGACGGTGATGGCGCCACCATCGTGGCCATCGGCTCCAAGGCCAAGAACAAGGCCCGTCTGGCCAAGTTCATCGACTGGATGTATTCTCCGGAAGGCATCTACGCCTCTTCCTCCAACTCCGGTGGCGCCGCCTGCCCGAAGGATCTGGGCTGCTTCACCACCGACAAGGACGGCAAGAACCCGACCCTGACCAAGTTCGGCCAGCAGGCCATGACCGGCGACCACGCCAACCTGAAGGTCTCCGCCAAGCTTGGCGGCTCCAGCTACGATGACGGCTACTCTAAGCTGAACTTCAAGGCCGTGTCTCAGAACGACATCGACCCGAACACCGGCGAGGCCTACAACCCGCTGCTGTGGAAGTCCAACCAGGATGAGACCGAGCTGTTCAAGGATTGGTCCGCCCACATGGAGAACGCCACCAACGACATCGACTATCTGCAGAAGGCAGGCAAGCTCTCCATCGCAGCCGGTGCGTCCTACACCACTCCACAGGAGGATTCCACGGTTTCCGCCACCCGCAGCTCCGTCAAGTCCGAAACGGTGAACGCCTCCTGGCAGGCCATCACCGCTGCGGGCAAGTTCGAGAAGACCCTTGACGAAGCCCGCACCAAGATCGACAACCTCGGCTACAAGGAAGTCCTCAAGGTCGACCAGCAGAACGCCAAGGACCTGATCCAGGCCCGCAAGGACATCGTCAAGCAGGCCAAGTAATTCCTGGCGTTCCGGCTGGAGCGTTTTCGCTTCGGCCGGAACGCCTCGCCTAATCACATAACCAACAAGGGGCGTCGGACTCTTCGAACCGGGCCGACGCCCCGCAACTCTTCCGGTTCCGCATATTCCGACGGACGTCGTCGTCTCCTTCTTGCCTGTCGGAACTTTTCCGCTTTTTCCATGTCCACTTTCCTCCATGCTTTCGTGAGGAGCGCGTTCGATGATGAATCTCCACACCGTCGAATCGCAATGAAACGAAAGAAAAACGCATGACCGTAATTACTGAAGCCAACAAAACCAAAGCCAGGGAACTGACGGCGCAACTCACGCTGGACGAGAAAATCGCCATTGTGCACGCCGCAGGACTGTTCCGCAACGGCAACGCCGAACGACTGGGCATTCCGCCGCTCAGGATGGATGATGGTCCGATGGGCGTGCGCGCCGAACTGCATAACGACAATTGGGCGCCGCTGTACAACACCCGTGACTATGTGACCTACCTGCCGTCCGGCTCGGCGGTCGCCTCCACATGGAACCCCGACCTGGCCCGCATGACCGGTGAAGTATTGGGGGAGGAAGCCCGAGGCCGAGGCAAGGACGTGATTCTCGGCCCTTCCATCAACATCAAACGCAGTCCGTTGTGCGGACGCAATTTCGAATACATGAGCGAGGATCCGGTCCTGACCGCCGCGCAAGGTGTGGCCTACATCCAAGGCGTGCAGGAATCCGACGTGGCCGCCTGCGCGAAACATTACGCGGTCAACAGCCAGGAAACCGACCGATTGGACGTTGACGAGACCGTAAGCGAGCGGGCATTACGCGAAATCTACCTGCCGGCCTTCGAAGCGGCGGTACAAGACGGCGGCGTGCTCTCCGTCATGGGCGCCTACAATCTCGTCAACGGCACCAAATGCTGCGAACACAAGCAGCTGCTCGACGACATCCTGCGCGACGAATACGGTTTCGACGGTTTCGTCGTTTCCGACTGGAGCGCGGTGCGCGACACCAAAGCCAGCGCCGAAGTCGGCATGGATATCGAACTGTCCGTCACGCCGAATTTCGACGATTACTACTTCGCCAACCCGCTGAAGAAAGCCGTGGAAGACGGCGACGTCAAGGAAAGCGACGTCGACGGGAAAGTCGAACGCGTGATCGCCGTCATGGACGCGCTGCACATGCTCGGCGACGCGCACGCAAGCCGCAAACCAGGCCGTTACGCGACGCTCGACCACGCGGCGAAGGCATTGGACATCGCCCGCGAATCCATCGTGCTGCTGAAAAACGACGCGCACCTGCTGCCGCTCGACGAACGCAACATGACCCGTCTGCTGGTCATCGGTGCCAACGCCGACCGCATCCACTCCAACGGCGGCGGCTCGGCCGTCATCAAAGCGCTGCACGAAGTATCCCCGCTGCTCGGCCTCAACGGCGAGCTCGGCGGCAACGTCGAAATCGAATACGCGCTCGGCTACGACGCCAAACAGATCAACCAGGACGAAAGCTGGCAGGAGGAAAGCCTTGAGAATTCCAAGGGTTCCGATGCCAAAGACGTGAATCGCGCGCGCGAACTGCGTGACGAGGCCGTGGCAAAAGCCCGCGCGTACGCGGCCGCCGGAGATCCGGTGGTCTTCATCGGCGGACTCGACCACGAACATGATCTGGAAGGCCGCGACCGCACCGACATGCGCCTGCCGTAGGGCCAGGACGAGCTCATCGAAGCGCTCAACAAGGCGTGGTGCGTCAATTTCTGGAGCCACACCATCTACGATTGGGGCGACGTGGTGCCCGCCCGTCGGCTACGGCGACGGCATCAGCGACGCCAAATGCGTGGTGTCCGGGCTGCAGATGGACTATCGCCGCTTCCAAAGCCAGGCGCAGTTGGCCTGCTATACGAACGAGCGCGACGCGATCCGCGAATACGACGCGACCACGCCGATCACCACGAACCTCATGGGCACGTTCAAGGATCTCGACTACTTCGAGTGGGCCAAGGAGATGGACGTGGTCAGCTGGGACAACTATCCGGG
>OHVH01000174.1_pt1 | contig 11925 bp, 7 predicted proteins | sample 1579361 | NCBI WGS metagenome assembly OHVH01 (sample SAMEA3882507, study PRJEB24775) | human gut metagenome | biome: human-associated habitat; feature: intestine environment; material: feces | place: Netherlands | collected 2009/2010
TTCGGCTTTTCGCTTTTCGTCCGCGCGAAACCATGACCGTAATCCGCGCGATTTGAGGCTACTATTCGGTTACAGTTCGAAGCCGAGTTCGGCCTCCGCTTCGGTCGGTACCGGATCCTCGCACCAGAAATCCTCAAGGTTCTCATTGGTGGTCAGGCTTCGGATTTCGGCCTGGTCGATGTACAGTTCACCGCTCAAATGGTCGGTTTCATGCTGGAAGATGCGGGCCGGCCAGCCGTGCAGATGTTCCTCATGCTTGTTGCCGTCCTCATCCTGCCAACGGGCGGTGATGTCAAGCCAACGCTTGCGTACGGCCTGGTAACCGTCGAAGCTCAGGCAGCCTTCGTAGAAGCTGCGGGTTTCGGTGCCGATCGGCTCGTAGCTGGGGTTGATGATGGCGTGGAAGGGGAATTCCGCGGCTTCGCGCGGATCGCCATCGTCGCCTTCGCATACGTGGTCTTCGACGACGGCCAAAGCCAGACCGAGACCGATCTGGGTGGCTGCGAGGCCCACGCCCGGCGCTTCCAGCATGGTGGTGCGCATGGTGTCGATGAGCTTGTCAAGCGTTTTGCGGCTCAACTGGCCGTCGTAGGCGATGGTCTGCTGGCGTAATACCGGTTCGCCGGCCTGCACGATCGGCATGATTTTCTCTTTGCCGCCGGTTTTGATGAGCTTTTCGACCTCGCGGTTGAGTTCGAGGTCCACTTTCGAGTTGTGTCCGAACATGGGGCATATCTCCTTGCGGGCTCTTACAGGGTGAGTTCGTCGGCGACGACCTTGGCGAGGCGATCGCACACTTCGTCTGCCTGCTGCTGGGTTTCGGCTTCGGCCATGACGCGCACGAGCGGCTCAGTGCCGGACGGACGCAGCAGCACGCGGCCGGTGTCGCCCAGCAGCTTCTCTTCGCGTTCCACCGCGGCCTGCACCTTGGCGTTGGTCTTGGCGGCCATCTTGTCCACGTTCGGCACGTTGATGAGCGTCTGCGGCAGCTGCGGGAAGTCGGCGGCCAGTTCCTTCAGGCTCTTACCGGATTTGACGACCTCGTTGCACAGGGTGAGCGCGGTCAGGGTGCCGTCGCCGGTGGTGGCGAATTCGCGGTTGATCACGTGGCCGGACTGCTCGCCGCCGAGCGAATAATCGCCTCGCAGCATCTCCTCAAGCACGTAACGGTCGCCCACGTTGGTCTGCACGGTCTTGATGCCCATGGAACGCAGGGCCAACTTCAGACCGAGGTTGCTCATCACCGTCACGACGAGGGTGTCATGGTTGAGCTTGCCCGCGTTCTTCTTGGCGCGTGCCAGAATGCCCATGATCTGATCGCCGTTGACCATGTTGCCATCCTCATCCACGGCAAGGCAACGGTCGGCATCGCCATCGAAGGCAACGCCCATGACGGCGCCGGAGGCCTTGACCATGGCCTGCAGCTGCTCAGGATGGGTGGAGCCGGCGTTCTTGTTGATGTTGTAGCCGTCCGGCGACGCGTTGATGACGGTCACGTCGGCGCCGGCGCGGCGCAAGGCTTCCGGAGCGACCACGGACGTGGCGCCGTTCGCGCAATCGGCCACGATCTTCAGGCCCTTCAGCGGCGTCGGCTGCGACTTGTCCGGACCGACCGGCGCGATGGCGGAAACCAGATGGTCGATGTACAGGTTGGTTGCGGTGGCGGTGTCATGGCTGACACGACCCACGCCGGCGCCGGTAGGACGATCCCAATCCTGGCCGAGCACCGCTTCGATCTCGTCTTCCTTGGTGTCGGGCAGCTTGAAGCCGCCGCGGGCGAAGAACTTGATGCCGTTGTCGGGCATCGGATTGTGGGATGCGGAGATCACCGCGCCCATTTCCACGTTGAGCACGGACGTCAGGTATGCGACGCCCGGCGTCGGGATGATGCCGGCGTCGATCACGTCGAAGCCGCCGGCGGACATGCCAGCGGACAGTGCGGCGGCGAGGAAATCGCCGGAAACTCGTGTATCACGACCGACCAGCGCACGGCGACGGCTTTCGAATTCGCTCCGCTCGTCATCGCCCAGCACACGCACCGCGGCGTCACCCAAATCGAGCGCCAGCTGTGCCGTCAAATCCCTATTCGCCAATCCTCGAACGCCGTCGGTTCCGAACATACGTGGCATGAGTCTCAAATCCTCGCTATCTGCAAACGATATTTCCGTGACCTATCGTACTCAACCGTGCCGCCGAAACCAGCAGGTGACGACGCAATCGCATAACACTTCACAATTCAAAGCATTTCACGGCGCGCAATGCCCTTTTCGTGTCGCACGACTTTGATTTCAAGGCGGAAAATCAAGTCGTGCGGCAACACTTGATAAAGAAATACCCCCTAACTATCATTTTCCGTTGAAAACCAGCAAAAAATAAGAGTTAGAGGGTATGAAAGCCAGCACGCTTGTCGCACAACTTTGAAAAATGCCTCCAAAATCAAAGTCGTGCGACAGCCTTCGACGCAAAATGCCCCCTAATCCTTATTTTCAAGCGGAAACCGAGGATTAGGGGGCATAAATGCCGATATGCCCGTCGCATGACTTTGAAAATCGCACCCAAAATCAAAGTCGTGCGACGACATGACGGCTCTTAAGCGGGAACGTTCCTGTCGCCCCTGCTATCAGAGCGCGGCGTTGAAGTCGCGCACTTTCAGCGTGCGGTGAGAAGCCTCGACGTTGCCACGCACAATGCGCTGCAAGGCGTTGTCCGCGTCCTTATGGGAGGCGAGCCAGGCGTCGCCCAGCTCCACGAGCTTCGCCGGATCGGCATAGCCCGGATACAGGCCTTCGAGCAGCGCTTCCGCCATGTGGAAGGTCTTGTGCTCCCAAATCCAGTCGGCGACCTCGAAATACTTCTCGGCGTACGGTTCGGCCAAGTCGGCGCGCGGGGTGGCTGCGAAGCCACCGGCCACAGCCTCAAGCTGCATGTTGGTCAGCTCGTCGTTGTGCAGGGCCTCGTTCCAAGCCCATGCCTTCGCTTCGGCGGTACCGGCCACGGCGCGTGCGCCATAGGCGAACTCACGGTTCTCGGTGGTTTCGCGCTTGGCCAGTTCGGCGTCGATTCCCGCCTGGTCGATCGCGTTGACGGTGCTCAGCGCGTTGATGATGGTCCAGCGGAAGTTGTTGTCGATTTCCAGACCGTCGAATGCCACGGAACCGTCGAGCAGGCCCTTCGCGTTGGCGACGAACGCCTCGTCGCCCGGCTCGCCGTAGCCCAGGTAGGCGGTGACGAGCTGGAACTGTTCGTCGGAGCCGGCCTTGGCCTGACCCGCCAGCTTGAACAGTTCGGCGGCCACATGCTTCACGATCTCGGCACGCTCTGCCGGAGCGGTGTAATGCCATGCGGTGGTGCTGACCTGTGCCAGCGCGTAACGGAAGGTGGTGGACTCGTGTTCGGTGGCGAGCGCGGCCAGCGAGGTGTCGATGAACTGGCGTGCCGGCAGTTCGCCGTCGCGGGTCATGTCCCACAGGGCGAGCCAGATCACGGAGCGTGCGAGCGCGTCGTCGAAGCGGTACAGGTTGCTTGTCGCGAATGCGAGGCTCTTGTCGTCGAAACGCAGCTTCGTGTAGGTCAGGTCGTCGTCGTTCACCAGAATCAGCGACGGACGTGCCTTGCCGGCGGCAGCGTCGACGACCGTCAGTTCGCCGTCGACGTCCAGTTCGAAACGGTCGGTGCGCACGATCTTGCCGGTTTCCGGATCCTCGTTGTAGAAGCCGACGGCGAGACGGTGGGCGCGCAGCACGGGATGCTCGGCCGGAGCGGTCTGGCGCAGGGCGAGACGCTTGATGGTGCCGTCCTCGTTCTCTTCGACTTCGGTGGCGATGGTGTTGATGCCGGATTCCTCAAGCCACTGGGCGCTCCACGCCTTCAGGTCGCGGCCGGAAGTGAGTTCCAGTTCGGCGAGCAGGTCGGCGAGGGTGGCGTTGGAGTAGGCGTGCTTGTTGAGGTAGTTGTTGATGCCCTTGAAGAACTTCTCACGGCCCACGTAGTACACGAGCTGCTTCAGCACGGAGGCGCCCTTGGCGTAGGTGATGCCGTCGAAGTTGACGTAGGTGTCGTTGAGGTCGTTGATCGGGGCGACGATCGGGTGGGTGGTGCTCAGCTGGTCCTGACGCAGCGCCCAGCTCTTTTCGCCGGAGCTGAAGGTTGCCCAGGCGTCCTTCCATTCGGTGGCTTCGGCGGTGGCGAGGGTGGACGTGAACTCGGCGAAGGATTCGTTGAGCCACAGGTCGTTCCACCACTTCATGGTCACGTAGTCGCCGAACCACATGTGGGCGAGCTCGTGCAGCACGGTGACCACACGGCGTTCCGCATAGGCGTCGGTGACCTTGGATTCGAACACGTACTGGTCGCGGATGGTGACCATGCCGATGTTCTCCATGGCGCCGGCGTTGTATTCCGGCACGTAGATCTGGTCGAACTTGGCGTACGGGTACGGCACGCCCCAGGTCTTGGCGTAGAAGGCGAAGCCTTTCTTGGTGATGTCGAACAGGTAGTCGACGTCCTTGCTGAAGGCCTTGGCGAGCGCCTGGCGGCAGTACATGGCCATCGGCACGGTGCGGCCGTCCTCATTGGCGTATTCGGTGTGCCATTCGGCGTACGGTCCGGCGCAGATGGCGGTGAGGTAGGAGCTCATGGTCGGGGTCAGCTCGAACACCCACAGCTTGGTGGTTTCGGCGGCGTGATCGCCGAGCGTGCCTTCCTCGGTGACGGTTTCGTTGTCGGTCACGGAGGCGGTGGGCATGTTGGACGTGACGATCCAGGATTTGGCGGCGAGCACGGAGAAGTCGAACACGGCCTTCAGATCAGGCTGGTCGAACACGGCGTAGACGCGGCGGGCGTCCGGCACTTCGAACTGGGTATACAGGTAGACGTTGCCGTCGGACGGGTCGACGCTGCGGTGCAGGCCTTCGCCGGTGTTGGAGTACTGGCACATCGCCTTGACGGTGACCTCGTTGTGCTCCTTGAGGTTCTTCAGCTCGATGCGGCTGTCCGCGTATGCTTCGGCCGGGTCGAGGGTTTCGCCGTTGAGGGTGATCTCGCTGACTTCGTTGGCGATGAGGTCAAGGAAGCTTGACTCCCCCGGCTTCGCGTCGAAGGTGATGGTGGTTTCGGAGCCGAAATCCTTGGCTCCGCGGGTCAGGTCAAGCTTGACCGTGTAATGGATTGGCGCGGCGATGATGCTTTTGCGTTCTTCCGCTTCGATTCGGGTGAGGTTTGCTCCTGGCATGTCACTCCTTCTTTCTGGTAACAGAAGGCGGCGCGATCAGTTGTGCCGATCACGTCGCCTTGATTCAATTTATGGTAAATTTACGGCTTATTTCGCGGCGTTCAGTCCCATCGCGTCGTCCACGTCCTGCGCGATGTCGGCGACGACGGGGACGATCATCGGCTTGCGGTGCAGCTGTCGTGCCACCCAGCCGCCGAGCGTGCGTCGCATGATCTGCTGCAGCTTGTAGGTGTCGCGCGTGCCCTGCATCATCGCGTCCTGCAGCTGCTCGACGATCTGGTGACGGACCTTGTCGAACTCGCTTTCGTCTTCCGCGACCGCGTTGAGGTAGATCTTCGGGCCGGTGATGACATCCGCGGTCTCGGTGTCGACGACCACGAAGCTGGACACGAAGCCTTCGGTGCCGAGGATGCGGCGCTTCTCGAGTTCTTCGTCGGTCAGTTCGCCGACGGAATCGCCATCGACGTAGACGTAGCCGCACGGCACGGAGCCAACGACCGCGGCCTGGCCGTGGTACAGGTCGACGACGTCGCCGTCTTCGGCCAGCACGACGTTCTGCGGATCGACGCCGGTCTTGACGGCGATCATGCCGTTGGCCACCAAGTGGCGGTTTTCGCCGTGGATAGGCATGGCGCACTTCGGCTTGACGATGTTGTACATGTACAGCAGCTCGCCTTCGTTGCAGTGGCCGGAGACGTGCACGGCGGCGTTGTCTCGGTTGACCACGCGGGCTCCGAGCTGCACGAGCTTGTTGATGACCTTGTAGACGCCATGCTCGTTACCTGGGATCAGGGAGCTGGCGAGGATCACCGTGTCGAACTCGTTGATGGTGATGTCGCGGTGGTTGCCGTCGGCGATGCGGCCGAGCGCGGCCATCGGCTCGCCCTGGGAGCCGGTGCACATGTAGACGAGCTTGTCGTCCTGCACGTCATGGGCCTGCTTCAGGTCGATGACGGTGTCCTCGGGCAGACGCAGGTAGCCCAGATCTGCTGCGATGGACATGTTGCGGACCATGGAACGTCCGACGAACACGACCTTGCGGCCGTACTTGTGGGCCGCGTCGACGACCTGCTGCACGCGGTGCACGTGGCTGGAGAAGCTGGCCACGATGATCTTGCGCGTGGCCTGTGCGAACGCCTGGTCGAGCGCCGGACCGATGGAGGTCTCCGGCTTGACGAAGCCCGGGACCTCGGCGTTGGTGGAGTCCATCATCAGGAGGTCCACGCCCTTTTCGCCGAGCTTGCCGAATTCCACCAGATCGGTGATGCGGTGGTCGAGCGGCAGCTGGTCGAGCTTGATGTCGCCGGTGTCGATGAGCGAGCCGGCGGGGGTCTGCACGAACACGGCGAGCGCGTCCGGAATGGAGTGCGTGACGTTCACGAATTCCAGGTTGAACGGGCCGACCTTGAGCTTGTCGCGTCCCTTGACCTCGACGAGCGTCGGGTTGATGCGGTGTTCCTTGCACTTGGCCTCAACGAAGGCGAGGGTGAGCTTGGAACCGATCAGCGGAATGTCCGGGCGGAGCTTGAGCAGGTACGGCACGCCACCGATGTGGTCTTCGTGGCCGTGGGTGAGCACGAGCGCCTCGACCTTGTCGAGACGGTCCTTGATGTAGTGGAAGTCAGGCAGGATGAGGTCCACGCCCGGCTGCTCCTCTTCCGGGAAGAGCACGCCGCAGTCGATGAGCAGGATATGCCCGTTGTATTCGACCACGTTCATGTTGCGGCCGATCTCACCCAGACCGCCGAGCGGCACGATACGCATGGAGCCCTTGCGGTACTTCGGCGGGGCGATCAGCACTTCGTCCTGCTGGGGCGCGGTGGATTGCGGCGCGGAATGCGACGGGCGACGGTTCGAACCGTTGCCGCCACGGGATCCACGGGAGCCGCCGTTGCGCGAGCCACCGTTGCCACGGCTGCGGGTGGAGGACTTGGCCTTCTTGATGGCGGTCTTCTCGGACTTCGCGGCCTTGGTGGTCTTGGATGCCTTGACTGCGGTTTCAGTGCGCTTGGCAGCCTTGCTGCCGCGCTTGTGTGTTGTTGTCTTTGTGGTTTCTTCTGTAGCCATTTCCTAGTTGGATTTCTATTACTAATTGTCTCCGCCTATGCGGAAACGAGGAATTTGGGTGCCTGCCGGCGTTCATGCGCGACAGGCCAGTCGCATCATGCGATTCGGTTCACAGCAGTCCCGCGGCGCGCATGCCCTTTTCCGCGCGCACGAGTTCCGCTTCGCCCGGACCGACGTTCGGCAGGCGCATTTCGGTGGAGTCGAGGATTCCACGCACCTTCAGCGAGGCTTTGGCCATCACGGCCTGGAAGCCATTGCCGTTCATCGCTTCGACGAGCGGCGCCAGCTGCACGGAGATGCGCTGCGCTTCGTGGATATCGCCACGATCGAACGCGTTGGCGAGGTCACGCATCGGACCGGCGGCCGCGTGCGCGATCACAGAGATGATGCCGACGGCGCCGACGGACAGGAACGGCAGGAACAGGCCGTCATCGCCCGAATACCAGGTCAGACCGGTCTCCATGCGCTTGCGCACCGCGCCTGCGATGTCGCCGGTGGCGTCCTTGACGGCCTTGACGTGGTCGAGTTCGGCCATACGGCGGTAGGTTTCCAGCTGGATGTGCAGTCCGGTACGGCCCGGCACATCGTAGATGATGATCGGCTTGTCCGCGGAATCGTTGACCGCCTTGTAGTGGCGGAACACGCCTTCCTGCGACGGACGGGAGTAATACGGGGCGACCACGAGCACCGCGTCGGCGCCCGCCTCCTGGGTCTGCTCCACCATGCGCACGGTGTGCGCGGTGTCGTTGGAACCGGCGCCGGAAATGACCGGCACGTCCACGACTTCCTTGACGGCCTGAACCAGTTCGACCTTCTCCTCCATGTGGGTGGTCGGAGATTCGCCGGTGGTGCCGTTGACCACAAGACCGTCGGCACCATCCGCCACGAGCTGCCTCGCCAGCTGTTGCGCGGCTTCGAAATCTACGGCTCCGTCGGCCTTCATGGGGGTGACCATGGCCGGAAGGATACGTCCGAAGGGAGCAGGATCGAGCAGATGCATTGTACCGTCAGTCTTAGGGCTTGTCATACGGCTAACGGTACTTCCCTCTGCGGACGCTTTCGATTTCATGAGACGCGAAAAGTCACATTTTGGAAGGCCTGCCGACGATGACCGCGACGACGCACTGCAGGAAAGCGACGAACGTGAACACCATCAGCGGCACATGGTGGCCGCCGGTGGCCTGGACCAGCACGCCGAACATAAGCGGGCCGAGCGACGCGATCAGATAGCCGAACGACTGCGCGACGCCCGACAGCACCACGGTTTCGGCGCTGTCATGCCCGCGCAGCGCGATCAGTGCGAGCGCCACGACCAGCGAAGCGCCCTGCGCGCAACCACCGACGAACGCCCATACCGGCATGAGATGCGGCAGCAGCAGCATGCCAAGGCCGGCGATCAGCATGGGAGCGCTGGCGGTAAGCGCCGCGCAGACCTGGTTGCCGCGCACGTTCATGAGCTTAGGAATGACCAAGCCGGAAAGGATGCCGATGCCTTGGAAGATGAACAGATGCACGCCGGCGGTGGAGGCATCGTAGCCGATGGACGCCGAGATGGACGGCATCCAGTTGGACATGGTGTAGAAGGCGGACGATTGCAGTCCCATGAAGGCCGTCACGTACCACGTCATCGGACGGCGCAGCACGCGGGTGAACACGCCATGCGACGATTGCGTGGAACATGCCGGTCGCTGTGCGGAATGCGGGTTTTGTGCGTTGGCCGTCGTGCTGCGATCGCCAATATCATCGATATCGCCAGTATCGCTGGTTTCGATGGTGCCGCCGGCGGAAGCGATAACGACTTTGCGATTGTGCAGGATACGCAACGCCCACAGCGCGGCGACAACCAGCGGAGGCACACTCCAGAAGGCGAGTGACGCACGCCAACCGCCCCACATCTGCGCAAGCGGCGCGGACAGCAAACCTGCGGTGGCGCTGCCGGCGGTGATGCAACCGGAATAGACGCCGGTCGCCATCGCGACATGGCCGGCATAGTCACGTTTCGCGATCACCGGCACAAGAACGTTGCCGACGGCGATGGCGGAGGCGAACACCACCGTGCCCAGCCAGATGCCAACGCCGCCGCCGAACGAGCGGATGGCGTCGCCCGCCGCGATGCACAGCAGGGCCAGCAGAATCGACATGTCGATGCCGATGCGGCGTGCAAGGAACGTGACCAGCGGGCTGACCGCGGCGAAGGCGATCAGCGGAATCGCCGTCAATACGCCCTGCACGCCCTCACCCCACGCAAGGTCGGTTCCCATTTGGGCGAGGACCGGCCCGACGGCGGCGATGGCGGGCCGCAGATTCAGCGATACGAGGAAGATCAAAGCCACCCACAATCCGGTGGAGGACCGGTCGTACGCCAGCATGTTTCGTTTTGAATTCATTCCGTTCCCATTCCCGCTTCCACTTCCGTTTACCGCCGTTCCAACGGGACGTGCCGCGCCTAGATTTTCCCTATCAATCTTCAAGCTCATTGAGCGCATCGAAGCAATCGTTGATGCCTTCGATACGCGCGTGCACCTCGTCTTCGGTATCGACGAGGCATTTTCCGACTTCGTCCACCATCAGGGCGATCAGGGCGAACGCCGCGGTGAAGCTCGTCAGCACGTGGGAGTTCAGCACCACTTTGAAGAAGGCGACGTTACGGCCGATGACGGCGTTGCGCGCCGAAATGTCGCCAATCACCACCACGGTCAGGCCGCGCTCAAGCATCACGTCGATGAGCCGCGAGAAGAAGGGAAGACGCCGGCCCACGCCGATGATGACGATTACGTCGCCTGCCGCATAATCAACCAGATCTTCGCCTATGGACTGGCCTGGATTCGGCAGAATATCAACGTTTCCGCGTAGCCGCATCAGCTGTTCGCGCATGTGCAGCGCCACGGGATAGCTGCTGCGGTACCCGACCACCGCCACATGCGGGGCCGTGGCCATGGCTTGGCATGCGGATGACAGTTGCGCGCGGTCGATGCCTTCAAACGTGCGTTTCAGGCTTTCCTCGTCACGGCGCAGATGGTCGGCGACCAAATCGTCGCACTGGGTGTGCCGTGAAAGCTCCGGAGAGCCAGGACGATGGACGCGACGCACGTCACGTCTGAATTCGCCCGCGTTCGCATAGCCGAGCTTGCGGTACAGGCGGCTGAGCGTCGGCTGCGAGATGCCGCTCAACTGCGACAGCTCCACGGAATTGCAGACCAACACATCGGTCAGATGGCCCAGAATGAACTGCGCGGCCTCACGTTCCGTCGCAGTCAGCGAATCGAAGGATTCCCGGATGCGCGCCACCAAGCCGAGGTCCGCGGCAGCATTGCCTTCCTCGTCCATGGCGTCCTTCGAAGCCCCCATATTGTCTGAAAGCATAATTCCAGAAGTCACGCTCATCGCCCTTCCCTGCAGTACATTCTCACGCGGCGCATCCGCTCTCCTGACGATGCTACCCCTTGCTTTCCGGGTTTCACCAGGTTTGGCCGCCGACAACTGTCACGACGAATGAAGAATTTCAGATGCCGTAAGCACTGAAATGCATCCATCACAGGCAGTGGCGGCGCCTCTTGGCAACGCGACCCACCGTCAGGAGATGACCGACCATGGCAAAAACAGCTTACCCCACACAATCAACATCGCATATCGGGCGGATTCGGCATAGAAGAAACGGTGCCAAACCAGCGAAATGGGCGACTAACGCGGCAACAAAATCCCCGACTGTTGCGAACACTGTTGAACCGGCATCGCGCCCGGCCGAATGCGAGGCGAACGCGGTGCGCAAGATCGTACGGCTGGTGGCACGCACCGGCTGCCGCACGCATATTCTGCACGTGTCCAGCGGTCTGAGCGTGGACGTGCTGCGGCGGGCGAAGGCCGAAGGACTGCCGGTCAGCGCGGAGACCTGTCCGCATTACCTCACGTTGGATTGCGACCATATTCCCGACAACGCCACCGCGTTCAAATGCTGTCCGCCGATTCGTGATCTGCATGAGCAGGACGCGCTATGGGCGGGGCTTGCCGACGGCACGTTGGATGGTGTCGTCACCGATCATTCCCCGGCCAGCGCGGATATGAAAGCCGGCACGCTCGCCACCGCGTGGGGTGGCGTTTCCAGTCTGCAGGTCGGATTCCGCGCGGTGTTGACGGGTGCGATGCGGCGCGGCTTGAGTTTGGCCGACGTCGTGCGGTGGATGTCGTGCAACACCGCACGGCTTGTGGGACTTGACGATCGTGGCGATATAACGCCGGTATTGCGGGCCGATTTGGCGATTATTCGCCCGTACGAACGGTTTGTTGTGGATGCTACCGCTTTGGAAAGCCGCAATCCGATCTGCGCCTGCGATGGCATGACGCTTAACGGCGTCGTCACGCGCACGTTTGTAGCGGGGCGGGACGCGCTCTCCGGAGTGCGGGAGGGGAATCTTATCGTTCGTCCGTGAATCGGAATCCGTAAATCAACCATTCAACAAAAATCCCCAACCCGCCGACGGCCGGATGTCATTCGATGTCGGCAGATTGGGGACGGACGAGAATCAGGTCTCAGCCCAGGTAGGCGGCCGGGTTCTGGGCGAACTTGTCGGCGCAACCGGGGTTGCAGAAGTAGTAGGTGACGCCGCCGTATTCGCGGGTCGCGGCCGCGG
>OHVH01000177.1_pt1 | contig 11695 bp, 10 predicted proteins | sample 1579361 | NCBI WGS metagenome assembly OHVH01 (sample SAMEA3882507, study PRJEB24775) | human gut metagenome | biome: human-associated habitat; feature: intestine environment; material: feces | place: Netherlands | collected 2009/2010
ATCAGGAAAAGATTTTAAATTTTATGAAATAGATTATTTAGACAAAGAAAAGTTAGAAAAAGTATTTGAAGAAAATAAAATAGAAGCTGTATTAAATTTTGCTGGTTATAAAGCTGTTGGAGAATCTATTCAAAAGCCATTAGAATATTATCATAACAATATATCAGGATGTTTAGTTTTATTAGAAACTATGAAAAAATATGGAGTAAAAAAATTCATATTTAGTTCATCAGCTACTGTGTATGGAGAACCAGAGAGAATACCATTAACAGAAGATTGCAAAATAGGAGGAACTACAAATCCTTATGGAAGTTCAAAATTATTTATTGAACAAATATTAAAAGATTTATATGCCTCTGATAATTCTTGGGATATTTGTATTCTAAGATACTTTAATCCAGTAGGAGCTCATGAATCAGGATTAATTGGTGAAGAACCACAAGGAATACCAAATAATTTGATGCCATATATTGCAAGAGTAGCAGCAGGAACATTAAAAGAATTATCTGTATTTGGAAATGATTACAATACACCAGATGGAACAGGAGTAAGAGATTATATCCATGTTGTAGATTTGGCAAAAGGACATGTAGCAGCTTTAAAAAAATTGGAAAAAGAAGGAGAAGGGTTATATATTTATAACTTAGGAACTGGAAATGGTTATAGTGTATTAGATATGGTAAAAGCTTTTGAAAAATCAACAGGAAAAGAGGTACCATATAAAATAGCTCCAAGAAGAGAAGGAGATATTGCAACTTGTTACGCAGATCCTAAAAAAGCAAAAGAAGAATTAGGATGGGAAGCAACAAAAACACTAGAAGATATGTGCAAGGATTCTTGGAGATATATAGAAAAAAATAGTTAAAAGAGAGGAAAAAACATGATAGACTTTAAAGAAAAAATAGCAGAAATATTAGCAGATGCAACAAACTTAAATGAAAAAGAATTAGAAAGCTATATAGAAATGCCAAAAGATTCCCAAAATGGAGATTATGCATTTCCATGTTTTCGTCTTGCAAAAGAGTTACGAAAGGCTCCTCCAGTAATTGCTAATGAAATAAAGGAAAAAATAGAAACTACACCAGAAGAAATAGAAAAAATGGAGGTAGTTGGAGGATATCTAAATTTCTATATAAATAAAGATATAATAACAAAAGAAGTGTTAAATCAAATAGAAAATAATAGAGATAACTATGGAAAGTCTAAAATTGGAAAAGGGAAAAATATAGTAATAGATTATTCATCACCTAATATAGCTAAACCATTTCATATTGGACATTTGCGTTCAACAGTAATAGGAGGAGCATTATATAAAATATACAAGCATTTAGGATATAATGTAACAGGAATAAACCATTTGGGAGATTATGGAACACAATTTGGAAAATTAATAGAAGGCTATAAACTTTGGGGACAGGAATATAATATAGAAGAAAATCCAATAGATGAATTAACTAAAATATATATAAGAATAAATAATCTATGTAAAGAGGACGAAAAAGTCTTAGAAGAATGCAGAAATAATTTTAAAAAGTTAGAAGATGGAGATAAATATTGTGTAGAACTATGGGAAAAATTTAAGAGTTTAAGCTTAAAAGAATTTCAAAAAGTATATGATTTATTAGGTAGTGAATTTGACTCATGGAATGGAGAAGCTTTTTATTCAGATAAAATGCCAGAAGTTATAGAAATATTAGAAAAAACAGGAAAACTAATTTCGTCACAAGGAGCAAAAATTATTGACTTAGAAGATAAAGGAATAAATACTCCATGTATAATAGAAAAATCTAATGGTTCTACAACATATGCAACAAGAGATTTAGCAGCAATTTTATATAGAGCAAGAACATATGATTTTGATAAAGCTTTGTATTTAACTTCATATGAACAAGTACTACATTTTAAGCAAGTATTTGAAGTAGCAAAATTACTAGGAATAGACAAAAAATATACAGATGGATTACAACATATACCTTTTGGAATGGTATTACTTCCAACAGGAAAGATGTCAACAAGAGAGGGAAAAGTAATAAAATTAGAGGATTTGTTAAATGAAGCAATACAGAGAGCTAAAATAATAATAGAAGAAAAAAATCCTAGTTTAGAAAACAAGGAAGAAATAGCAAAAAAAGTAGGAATAGGAGCAGTAATATTTAACGATTTATCAAATAGTAGAGTAAAAGACGAAATATTTGAATGGGATCAAATATTAAACTTCCAAGGAGAAACAGGACCATATATACAATACACATATGTAAGAACAAAAAGTGTAATAGAAAAAGCAGGGAAAATACCAGAGTTAAAAAGTGTACAAATAAAAGAATTATCAGATGAATATTCACAAAATATAATAAAATTAATATACAATTTTGAAAATGTATTAAAACAAGTAACAGAAAAAGAAGAGCCATCTATTCTTGCGAGATATTTAATAGATTTAGCAAAAGCATATAGTGGATTTTATAATGAGAATAAAATCATAACAGAAAATAAAGATACACAAAATGCAAGAGTCTATTTAACTTATGCAGTAGGACAAGTGCTAAAAATAGGAGCTAACTTGCTTGGTATAGAAATGCCAAATAAAATGTAGTAATAAAAAAATAGTCTTTTTCAAAAAATATTTAGAAAGAAGGAAATAAAATGTCAAAGGAAAAGAAACATAAAAAAGGTTTAACAGCTTTTGGAATAATTGTACTAGTACTAATTCTTATATTGGCAATAATAATAGGTGGAACATATTGGTATATAAATAGTAAATTATCAAAAATACAAAAAGTTGATATAGATGAAAAAGATTTGAATGTTTCAGCACAAGCAGAGGAACAATTAGCTGATTATAGAAATATAGCAATATTTGGAATAGATTCAAGAGAAGATACATATAACAAAGGAAATAGAAGTGATTGTATTATAATAGCTAGTATTAATAATAAAACCAAGGATGTAAAACTAGTTTCTGTTTATCGTGATACATATGTTCAAATCGAAGGGCATGGACTTGATAAAATAACACATGCATATTCATATGGAGAGGCACCACTTGCTATAAAGACTTTAAATACTAATTTAGATTTAAATATTAAAGAATTTGTAACTGTAAACTTTGATGCTGTAAAAGAAATTATAGACGACATAGGAGGAATATCAATGAATATAACAGCAGAAGAAGTACCTCATATATCTGGAATAACAAAGGCAGGAACATATAATTTAACAGGAGAACAAGCATTAGCATATGCAAGAATTAGATATGCAACAGGTGGAGATTATAAAAGAACAGAAAGAATGAGAGATGTATTAACTGCAGTAGTAAACAAAGTAAAGACATTTAATATTAGTCAATTAAATACACTTGTAGACCAAGTGTTACCAAGAGTATATACAAATATAACAGCAAATGATATATTTGGATTATTGCCAAGTGCTCCAAACTTTAAAATAGTAGAAAGTTTAGGTTGGCCATATGATACAAAAGGAAAAACTATGGATAGATGGTATGGAATTCCAATTACATTAGAAAGTAATGTAACTAGATTACATCAAGAGGTATTTGAACAAAAGGATTATTCGCCATCAGATACGATAAAACAAATAAGCAATGACATAATTGCAAAAACAGGATATAAAAAATAACTTAAAACAAGAGGGGAAAATAAAAGTGGAATTAATAAAGAAACATAGAAACGTTTTTTTAAGGATGATGGATATTATAATAATTACAGCAGCATATTATGTTGCTGTAATTATTATAGAAAACCAGGTGGAATTGTCTAAAGAAATGCAAAAAAATATAATAGATACAATTATATTAGCAACATTGATTTATCAGATTGTATTAACAAGCTTTAGGACATACCATAATATAACAAGATATGAAAATGGTAGTGATTATTTAGTATATATTTTGGCATGTTCAATATCTTGTACTATAATGATAATTTTTAATATTTTAAAAGTAATACCAATTGCAAACGAAAGAGTAAATTTAATAGCAGAACTTATCATAATGCCTGTAATAATAGGGTATAGAGTATTTATTAGAATGATATTAACAAGTCAATATAAAGATACTGAAGAAGATACAGAAAAGAAAAATGTACTAGTAATAGGAGCAGGAAATGCAACTAGAATATTATTAGAGACCATAAAAAGTAGTATGAAAGATACATATAAAGTAATAGGATTAATAGATGATAACACAAACAAAGTAAATTATGCAATATCAGGAAATAAAATACTAGGGACACGTTATGATATACCAAGAATTTGTAGAGAAAATAATGTAGAAGTTATATTTTTTACAATATCAAATATTTCGCAAGAAGATAGAAAAAAGATATTAGAGATTTGCCAAGAAACAGGATGTAAAGTAAGAATTTTACCAGGAACAAAAGAATTAATAAAAAATAAACCTCTAGAACAAAATTTTAGAGATGTACAAATAGAAGATTTACTAGGAAGAGAACCTATAAAATTAAATAATAAAAATATAGGAGAATTGATAAAAGACAAAGTAATATTAGTAACAGGTGGAGGAGGTTCAATAGGCTCAGAATTATGCAGACAGATAATAAAATTTAAGCCTGAAAGATTAGTCATAGTAGACATTTATGAAAATAATTTATATGATATAGAACAAGAATTAAAATTTAATTATCCAAAGATAAAAATAGATGCAATAGTTGCAAGTGTAAGAGAAACAGAAAGATTAAACGAAATATTTAGTGAATATAAACCATATTTAGTATTTCATGCAGCAGCACATAAACATGTACCACTAATGGAAACAAGCCCATTAGAAGCAATTAAAAACAATGTATTTGGAACATATAATGTTGCTAATTGTGCAGAAAAATATGGAGTAAAAAGATTTATATTAATTTCAACAGATAAAGCAGTAAATCCAACTAATATAATGGGAGCAACAAAAAGATTATGCGAGATGATAGTGCAAGCAAAAAATAAGGACAGTAACACTGAATATGTAGCTGTAAGATTTGGAAATGTATTAGGAAGCAATGGTTCAGTAGTGCCATTATTTAAAAAACAGATAGCAAATGGAGGACCAGTAACAGTAACACATAAGGAAATTACAAGATTTTTTATGACAATACCAGAAGCAGTATCACTAGTATTGCAAGCAATGTCAACAGCTAAAGGAGGAAAAATATTTGTACTTGACATGGGAGAACCAGTGAAAATATATGATATGGCAGTAAAACTAATTAAATTATCAGGACTAGAGCCAAATGTTGATATACAAATAAAAATAACAGGGTTAAGACCAGGAGAAAAATTATATGAAGAGTTATTGATGTCTGAAGAAGGATTACAATCAACAAAAAATGATAAAATTTATATTGCAGAGCCTATGAAAATTGATATGAATATGATACAATATAAATTGAAAGAATTAAGAAATTTACTTCAGAATTACAATAATGAACAAAAAGACGAAATAAAAAGAGTAATTAAAGAAATTGTGCCAACTTTTAAAGAACAAAAATGACAGAGTAAACTTATAAGATAAGAAAGAAGGAAAATATAATTGGAAAAGAGAGTTTTTTTAGCATCACCACATATGTCTGATGAAGGATATGAAAGAGAATATGTAAAAGAAGCATTTGACACTAATTGGATTGCACCATTAGGAGAAAATGTAAACAAATTTGAAGAGGAATTAGCAGAATATGTAGGAATAAAACATGCAGCAGCCTTATCAGCAGGAACGGCAGCAATACATATGGCATTTAAAGCATTAGAAGTAAAAAAAGGAGATATAGTATTTTGTTCAAGCTTAACATTTTCAGCAACTGCAAATCCAATAATATATCAAGATGCAACACCAGTATTTATAGATAGCGAAAAAGAGACATGGAATATGGATCCAAAAGCATTAGAAAAAGCATTTGAAAAATATCCACATCCAAAAGCAGTAATAGTGGTTCATTTATATGGGACACCAGCAAAAATAGACAAAATAAAAGAAATATGTGACAAACATAAAGTTCCTTTAGTAGAAGATGCAGCAGAAAGTTTAGGAGCAACATATAAAGGAAAACAAACTGGAACGTTTGGAAAGTATGGAATATATTCATTTAATGGAAACAAAATAATAACAACAAGCGGTGGAGGAATGCTAATTTCAGAAGATGAAGAAAAAATAGCCAAAGTAAGATTTTGGGCAACTCAAAGTAGAGAAAAAGCAAGACATTATGAACACAAAGAAATAGGATATAACTACAGAATGAGCAATATAGTAGCTGGAATTGGTAGAGGTCAATTAAAAGTATTAGATTTAAGAATAAAACAAAAAACAGAAATATATAACAGATATAAAGAAGCATTTAAAGACATGACAGACATAAAAATGCAACCAATACCTGAAAATACAATGCCAAATCATTGGCTATCTGTAATAACATTAAAAGAAGATTCAAAAGTAAAACCATTAGATATAATGGAAACATTAGAAAAAGAAAATATAGAATCAAGACCAGTATGTGTACTGAACCCAAAAAATTGGACATTTTTTTATTAGGTATTAGGCTGCTTGGGAATGAACTCTGTATTGTACAGGACTCATTCCTTTTAACTTGCCCTTTATCCTTTTATTATTATAATAATCTATATATTCTATTATATCTGTTTCTAATTCTTCTATTGTTTTATATTCTTTCATATAAAATAATTCTGATTTTAATAAACCAAAGAAATTCTCTGCTAATGAGTTATCTAAACAATTTCCTTTTCTAGACATACTTTGTCTAATTCCTTTTTCTTTCAATAAGTGTTGATATTGTTTCATTTGATACTGCCATCCTTGGTCTGAATGTAATATCAAATTAGTATTATCTGGTATTTTACTAAATGCTTTTTTTAACATGTCTACTACTTGTGCAAATACTGGATGCCTTGATATATTATAACTAATTACTTCTCCATTAAATAAATCTACTATTGGTGATAAATATATTTTTGCTTTATCTACTTTGAATTCTGTTACATCTGTAACCCATTTCTCATTTGGTTTTTTTGCTTCAAATTCACGATTTAATAAATTATTACATATTTTTCCTACTTCACCTTTATAAGATTTATATTTTTGTATTCTCACAAAACATTGCAGTCCTAATTCTTTCATTAATTTTGAAACTGTTTTATGATTTATATTATATCCTCTATTATGAAGTTCCATAGTTATTCTTCTATATCCATATCTTCCTTTGTTTTCGTGATAAATAGCTGTTATTTCTTCTTTTATCTCTTTATATTTATCTGTTTCCTTCATTCTATTTAATTGATAATAAAATGTACTTCTTGTCACTTCTGCATATTTTAACAAAGCCTCTAACTTAAATTCTTGCCTTAATTCATCTATTACAGTTACTTTTTCGATTGTTTTGGCTTTGTTCTTTTCTGAACTAAGGCTTGCAATTTTTTTAAGTATGCATTTTCCATTCTAAGTCTTTGAACTTCTGCTATCAAATCTTCTTCTACATCTTTGGATAATTTCTTTTTTCTTGATTTAGAACTCATATTTTTATTTCTACCACGTCGCTCTTCATAAAGTGCTTGTGGCCCTTCCTCATAATATATACGTTCCCATTTTGTTACAGTACTTCCTGAGCTTAATTTAAAATGTATTGCTGTTTGTGTTGCAGACAAATGGTTTGTATGCATATATTCTACTACATTTTGCTTATATTTTCCATCATAAGATGCTTTTTTGTTTTTTTCTATACCAATTTCTCCATGTTCATTGTATTTTCCTATCCAATGCTTTATTGGTGTTGGGCTTGGAATGTTAAATTTTTTTGCTGCTTCATAACTAGTATGATAATTTTCAATACAATATTTAACAACTTTTAATTTGAATTCTTTTGAGTATTTTGCCATAAAATGAACCCTCCTTATTAAACTTTTTTGTCTAATATTTTGGGTTCACTTCATATGGAAGCCAATGCATATGCAACCAGTTTTTAAACAATATGATTTTATAAAAGTAGAAAACAAAGCAGTCTCAGAAGACTTGTTTAAAAGAGGAGTTTGCCTACCTTCAGATACAAAAATGACAAAAGAAGAACAAGATAAAATTATAGAAATTATTAATAACTTATGGAAGTAAATTTTAAGAAGAGGAATTGTTATGTATAAAAATTATATAAAAAGATTTTTAGATTTTACATTAAGCTTGTTAGCGCTAATTTTGTTATCGCCTGTAATGCTTATTATAGCTATTTTAGTTAGAATAAAATTAGGAACACCGGTGATATTTAAGCAGCAGCGTCCAGGTAAAAATGAAAAAATATTTACATTATATAAGTTTAGAACAATGACTGATAAAAAAGATGAAAATGGAAATCTTTTGCCAGATTCAGAGCGTTTAACTAAATTTGGGAAGTTACTTAGAAGTACAAGTTTGGATGAATTACCAGAGTTAGTAAATATAATAAAAGGAGATATGGCAATAGTAGGACCAAGGCCATTATTAATAAAAGATATGTTGTTTATGACAGAAGAACAAAGAAAGAGACATACAGTAAGACAGGGGTTAACAGGTCTTGCTCAAATTAATGGAAGAAATAATATAACATGGAAAGAAAAATTGAATTATGATTTAAAGTACATAGATAATATAACTTTTATTGGAGACATAAAGATTATTTTAAAAACTATTATTAAAGTATTTAATAAAGAAGATATTGCTACCGATGGTATGGACACTGCAGAAGATTTAGGTGATTATTTATTGAGGACAAATAAAATAACAGAGAAAGAATATAAACAAAAATTAGAAAAGGAAAAAATATAAAATGAAAGAAGAACTAGTATCAATTATTATGCCTTCATATAATACAGGAAAATTCATACAAGAAACAATAGATTCAGTAATTAATCAAACGTATGACAATTGGGAATTAATAATCGTTGATGATTGTTCAAGTGATAATACTGATGAGATTGTTAAAAGCATTAAAGATGACAGAATTTTTTATTTGAAAAATAAAAAAAACAGTGGAGCAGCTGTTAGTAGAAATAAAGCTTTAAAAATGGCAAAAGGAAAATGGATTGCATTTTTAGACAGTGATGATTTATGGAAAAAAGACAAATTGGAAAAGCAAATTAAATTTATGAAAAATAATAATTATCATTTTAGTTATACAAATTATGTTGAAATTGACGAAAATGATGCAAAGACAGGAACAAAAGTTACTGGACCCAAAAAAATTACTAAAATTGGAATGAAAAATTATTGCTGGCCAGGGTGCTTAACAGTTATGTATGATGCAGAAAAAATAGGATTAATCCAGATAGAAGATATTAAAAAAAATAATGATTATGCAATGTGGTTAAAAGTTTGTAAGAAAGCAGATTGTTATTTATTAAATGAAGAATTAGCTATGTATAGAAAAAGAAATGGAAGTATAAGCAATCATAGCTATTTTGTATTAATTAAATGGCATTATAAACTATATAAAGAAATTGAGCACCAAAGTATTATATGTAGCTTATTTAATACATACAGAAATATTATATTTGGAATTATAAAGAAAATTAAATATATATCCAAGGAAAAATAGAAATTTTAGATAAGAGATTAGTATATGAATTGAGAAAAAAATGGCAAGTAATTGCATATAATACAACTTCTCAGAAATTTTTTTCAAAAATTTATTTTAAATTTAAACATGAATAAAAATATAAATTAGATTTAAATGAGTCTAAAGATTTCAATGAAAAAGCTGATTTGTGCGATATTAAAGTTAAGATATATTATCTAGACTAACGAATACATTCGAAGGAGGAAGTATTCTATTTACCCCCAATTCAATCAAACCTTGAATTGGACAATAAAATAGAAATAAATATGAAAAGAGATTAATATGAAAGAAAATAAATTAGGAATAATTGGCCACTTTGGTGGAAATAAAAATTTTTTAGATGGACAAACTGTAAAAACAAAGATATTATATGAAGAATTAAATAGAAAAACAAATTGGAAAATAAAAAAGATAGATACATATTATAAAAAGACAAATCCTATCAAATTAATTTTTCAAACTATATTGGCTATTATAGAGTGTGATAGTATTGTAATATTATTATCTAGAAATGGTATGAAAATATATCTTCCTTTATTATATTGCTGTAGTAAATTTTTAAATAAAAAAATATTTCATGATGTAATTGGAGGAAGTTTAGACAAAAACGTAAAAAAACATCCTAAATATGAAAAATACTTGAACTCATTTAAATATAACTGGGTTGAAACGAATGGCCTAAAACAAGAGTTAGAAAAATTGGGAATAAATAACTGCGAAGTAATACCTAACTTTAAAAGACTTGATATAATTTCAGAAGATGAAAGATGCCTAAAAGAGGATAATGAAGTATATAAATTTTGCACTTTTTCTAGAGTTATAAAAGAAAAGGGAATTGAGGAGGCAATAAATACAATTAGAAATCTTAATGATGAAAAATATAAAAATTTTTCATATGTGTTAGATATTTATGGACCAATAGATAAAAATTATGAAAATGAATTTAAAAACATAATGAAAAAATCCTATATAGGAATTAATTATTGTGGACAAGTGCCTTTTAATAAGAGTGTGGATGTCTTAAAAAAATATGATGCTTTATTATTTCCAACATATTGGGATGGAGAGTGTTTTCCAGGAACAATTGTGGATGCATTTTCAGCAGGATTGCCAGTTATTGCAACTGATTGGAATTGTAATAGTGAAATAGTGAAGAGTAATTTAAATGGGATTATATATCCTAATAAAGAAATAATTAATTTGAATGATGCAATAAAAGTGTTTGTAAGCAAAAGAAAATCTGAACAGATAAGTATGAGAAAAGAGTGTATAAAAGAGGCGAGGTTATTCCAGCCAGATAAGTATATTGATTTAATAATAAAAAGGATTGATATAGAAAAAAGATAAATGAATTCATATATTGTTTAATTAGCATACATATATGTGTTAATATATTTTTTAAATATATTAACAGTTTCAATAAAAAAAGGGGGAAAAATGAATAAGGAAGAATCAAAAGATAATAATCAAATTAGTGCTAAATTAGTAAATTTATATTATATGTTATTGCCAATTTATCTGATCTTACAGCTTAAAATAGGAATTAAGGCACATTTTATAATTCCTGTTATTTATCTAGGAATAATAATAAAGAATTATAAGAAATTAAATTTTAAATATTTAAAATATATTATATTATTTTTTATGATTCAATTGCCATATAGTATTTTGCAATATTATAATTATTTATATAATTGGTTTGGACTAATGTATTTATTGTTTATATGTTCGTTACCATGGTTTGTGGTTGGGAATTCATTGGATAATTTGAATGAAATAATAGAAGTATTTAAAAAATATGTTTATCTTATACTTTTGAGTAATATAGCACTTATACTATTTTGTATATTAACAGGTAGACCAATGTTAGGAAATATGGAAATTTCATATACTATATTACCATTATTATTATTTTCATTGCTAATATTTTTGAATGAGAATAAAATTAAATTCCTAATTATAGCATTATTTAGTAGTGCTATAATAGTGATTATGGGATCTAGAGGAACAATTTTATGTATAGCCGGCTTTTTGATATTTTTTCTGCCAGAATTGCTTCTTGAACTGCTTCGTCTAGTGTTAATAAC
>OHVH01000181.1_pt1 | contig 11489 bp, 7 predicted proteins | sample 1579361 | NCBI WGS metagenome assembly OHVH01 (sample SAMEA3882507, study PRJEB24775) | human gut metagenome | biome: human-associated habitat; feature: intestine environment; material: feces | place: Netherlands | collected 2009/2010
GGCCGCTGCCCCGAATGCGGTCAATGGGGCACCATTGAGGAATTCCATGAAGCCCGTCCCGCGGCAGGCTCGCGTACCGCGGCTCCGGGACGGACCTCGCGCACGCAATCGCATCCGGTCGCATCGTCCGCGGCGAGGCCGATCACCGACATAGGCACGGAGAACATCTCCAGAATCGCCACAGGATTTTCGGAATTCGACCGCGTGCTCGGCGGTGGCATCGTGCCGGGATCGGTCACGCTGATCGCAGGAGAGCCGGGCATCGGCAAATCGACATTGCTGCTGGAAACCGCCGGCAATGTGGCGAGGCTGACGGCGTTCGCCACCGAGCGCAATACCGTACTGTATATTTCCGGCGAGGAATCGCAGGCGCAGGTCCGCATGCGCGCGTCGCGCATCGGCGCCATGGAGCCGAATCTACTACTCGCCTCCACCACGGATCTGTCCACGGTGTTGGGGCTTATCGAACAGTTCAAGCCGGCGTTGGCCATCGTCGATTCGGCGCAGACCATCGTCTCGCAGGACGTCGATGGCATCTCCGGCGGATCCACGCAGGTGCGCGAAGTGGCGAGCGCGCTGATTGACACCGCCAAAACCCTTGATATTCCAGTGCTTTTGGTGGGTCATGTCACCAAGGATGGTTCGATCGCAGGTCCGCGTACGTTGGAGCATCTGGTGGATGTGGTCTGTCAGTTCGAAGGCGATGCCGAAACCGCGTTGCGTATGCTGCGTGCAGTGAAGAACCGTTTCGGACCGACCGATGAGGTCGGCTGTTTCGATATGAGCGGCGAGGGCATTGAGGAGGTGACCGATCCGTCCGGCCTGTTCCTATCAACCGGCAATGGTTCTGCGGCGACGCAGGTGGATGGCACGTGCGTGACGTTCACGTTGGATGGGCATCGCAGTCTGCCGATTGAAGTGCAGGCGCTGGTCACCAGGTCGGTGCTGCCGACGCCACGTCGTGCGGCGAACGGTGTGGACTCCAACCGTATCGCCATGCTGGTGGCGGTGTTATATCGTCACGGTGGCATCAATCTGCTGGCCAACGACCTGTACATTTCCACAATCGCCGGCGGTCAGGCGCGTGAGCCGGGTTGCGATCTGGCGATTGTGGCCGCGTTGGCGAGCGCTGCGAAATCGAAACCGATTCCCCGCACGACGTGCGCGATCGGCGAGATTTCGTTGACCGGACAGGTGCGTCCGGTGCCGAGACTGGAATATCGGCTTCGTGAGGCGGCGCGTCTTGGTTTCACCACCGCCGTTGTGCCGACGCTGCGCAAGAACGTCGCCGTGCCGGGAATGGGCGTGGTGCAGGCGGATACGTTGCAGGACGCGTTGGCCGCGATTCTGCGATAGGTCGCCGATGCCCAAACGGCATCGCCATCCGCATTTTGCAACCCGGGAAAGCCCGTTTGGGTAACAAAACACGGATGGCGTCAATGATTCGCGTCAATCGAACCAATCAAATCAATCGAACCGATCCGTCTCAAGCGGTGAGGCGCTTCGTCTCCTCGACGTTGCGTTTCAGCTCGGCCGCCAGATCGTCGGCCGAATCGAATTTGATCTGCGGGCGCAGGAATCCAGCGAATTCCACGCGCGCCTGATGGCCGTACAGGTCCAACCAATCATCGGTGATGGCGTAGGCTTCCACCACGCGTTCGGCGTCACCGTCCTCGTTGAACGTCGGCTTGGTGCCGATGGAGATGGCCGCCGGCCAGCGGTGTGGCGACTGCATGGCCACGCGCGCGTTGACGGACGAAGCATCATACTGCTGCGATACGCCGTCGGCCGGCTTCTCCCCGGCTTCTTCGCCACCGTCGGCGGACTTCTCCCCCAAATCGACCAGCCAGCCGGCGTACACGCCGTCCACCGGCAGGTATCCGGCGACGTTCTCACTCAGATTGGCGGTCGGGAATCCGATGGTGCGGCCGCGTTCCTCGCCATGCACCACGGTGCCTTCCACGGCATGCGCGTGGCCGAGTATCGCGTCTGCGTCCTTGATACGGCCTTGGCTCAGCAGATAGCGCACATTGGTGGAGCTCCACGTGCGCACTTCCTTGGCCTGATGCTTCTTGCTCCATGCGCGTCGTTCGGCCTTGGAAGCCCCCTCCAGAGGGTCGGAAGGCTCGCCGGGTTCGGACGGCATCACCGGCTTCGCATTGACCGGCACTCGGGTCAGCCCCGGACCGAAATCGTCCACGACCTCCAGCTGGAACACGCCGGTGGCGAGCGCCAGATTCTCAATGGCCTTCACGTTTCCGGCGCGGTTCGCGCCCATGGCGGCGTCGGAGCCGAGCACCAGCGTGCGCATGCCGAGTTTGCCGACCATCTGGCCAAGGAAGAAGCGGTATGATTTCGCGGCGAATGCCATGGTGTAGCGCACGATGAGCGTGTAGTCCACGCCGATGGCGTCGATGGCGCGCAGCCGTTCGTCCACACTGGTCAGCGCCTGCGTGTCAGGCGTGCCTGCGGGCGGTTCCTGACCGTCATGTTTGGCGGCGTAAGCGTGCACCAGCGCGGGACGCGGGTCGAACAGCACCACCACGGAGAACGCCTGCTCCTGTTCGGCGAGTTCGGCCACACGGCGGATGACCGCCTGATGTCCCTGATGCATGCCGTCGAATGAGCCGATGGTCACCACGGACTTCTTGTCGTTGCTCAGGGTCGGCCAATCCACCATGCCGCTGGCATCGGGGGTAAGCGTGATCGTCTTCATGTGTCCTTCTTTGCGTATTGTCCGTGTGTTTGTCGTGTTCGTATTGCGTGCAGGCCGGTCTTGATTGTTTCAGTTGAAGACCGCGACCGGCTTGGTCTCGCCACGTTTGGCGCGTTCCACGATCGCCACCAGATCGTTGGTTTCGGGAACGTACGCGGCCATGGTCGTATGGATGTCGTGGGCGATTCTACGGCCGAACCGCAGATCCGTCGCCTCCTGTTCGGTGACGGGAAGCATGTCCATGGAAGCGGCCGCGCTGGCGACCAGGTCGAGTGCGTGGTCAACGGCATGCTCGGCATCGTCAAGCACCGCACGGTTGCGTGTCACTTCGATGCCTTCGCGATTGGTGAAGGTCTTGGCTTCCGTATGGGCGGTCATGACGTTCGGCATGTCCACCGAGAAACGCCCGACGCGGATGCGGCGCAGCATGGTCAGATGGCCGCCGAGACCGAGTTCGGAGCCCAGATCGCGGCCGAGTGCGCGGATGTAGGTGCCGGCCGAGCAGGTCACGGTCACGTCGAGTTCCATGACCGGCTGCATGTTCGGTTCGTTTTGTCCGTCGGTTTCGGCATGCCAGGATTCCTCCGGGGCGATTTCGATGGCATCGGCAAGAGGTGATCCCGCGCATGTGGTCGAAGCATAGCCGTATCGCACTGCCGAAACGCTGAATTCCGAGATGGTCACCGGACGGGCCTTGAGGTCCACATCCTTGCCTTCTCGGGCCAGATCATAGGCGCGCTGGCCGTTGATTTTGATGGCTGAATAGGAGTTCGGCACCTGCTCGATGCGCCCGGTGAAATGATGGGCGATGACGTCTTCAACGGTCTGTCGTGAAGGGAATTCGGCGATAGTTCCCTCCTCCGGCAGCAGTTCGCCGTCGGCGTCGTCCGTGGTGGTGCGCTGGCCGAGTCTGATGGTGGCCAGGTAGGTTTTGTCGTGGTCGACGATGTAGTTGAGCAGACGTGTGGCGTTGCCGAAGCCGACCACCAGCACGCCGGTGGCCATCGGGTCGAGCGTGCCGGCATGGCCGACGCGTTTCATGTGCAGGGCGCCACGCACCGCCGCGACCACATCGTGGCTGGTGACGCCCTGCGGCTTGTCGATGACCAGCAGACCGGAGTTGTCAGGCTTCGTCGTCATCGTCCCAATCCTCGACCTCGACATCGTCATCATCGTCGAAGTCGTCATCATCGGGCTCGTCGTGCTTGTACGGATCGGCGTCGCCGGCGTATTGCGCGTTGGCGCGGGACTTGGCGAGTTCTTCGTCGCGCTTGTGTGCGAGCGCGAGGATGTCCTCGATCTCATGGGCCTCGCCCGGCACTTCGTCGAAGATGAATTCCAGTTGCGGGGTGAGTCGCAGTCCGGCCTTGGTGCCTACCAGGGAACGCAGGCGTCCTTTGGCCTGGTTCAGGGCCTGCTGCGCGCGGCGGCGTTCGCCCTGCTCGTGTCCTTCATGGCCGAGCTGGGTCCAGTAGACTTTCGCGATCTGCAGATCGTTGGTGACGCGCACTTCGGTGATGGTCACGTTGGCCAGTCGCTTGTCGTGCAGCTGCGCCTCCATGGACGATGCGATCACACGCTGAATCAACGCCGCGATGCGCGCGGCGCGGGGATTGGTTCCTGCCATTGCTGTCCTTTTGATGAAAAGTTCTTGTTGTATCACGGAACGCCCGCAGTCGTGAACCGGCTGTGGGCGTTCCTTAACTGGTTATCGATGCGAAGCTCGAAGCACTCGGCTACTTACGCTCGATTTCCTGCATTTCGAAGGTCTCGATGATATCGCCGATCTCGATGTCGTTGAAGGTGCCGAGGTTGATGCCAGCCTCGTAGCCTTCCTTGACGGAGGTGACGTCGTCCTTGAAACGACGCAGCGAGGAGATCTCGAGGTCGTTGACGGTGGCGATGCCGTTGCGCAGGATACGGCACTTCGTACCACGCTTGACCTCGCCGTCCTGAACCATGACGCCGGCGATGTTGCCGAACTTGGAGGAGCGGAAGATCTCGCGGATCTCGGAGTGGGAGGTGACGACCTCTTCGTATTCCGGCTTGAGCATGCCCTTGAGGGATGCTTCGATGTCCTCGATGGCCTTGTAGATGATCGAGTAGTACTTGATCTCCACACCTTCGCGTTCGGCCAGATCCGCCACCTGGCGGTTCGGACGGACGTTGAAGCCGATGATGACGGCCTTGTCGACGGTGGCCAGGTTGACGTCGTTCTGGGTGATGGCGCCGACGCCGCGGTGGATCACCTGGATGCCGACCTCGTCGGACACCTCGATCTTCATCAAGGAATCTTCCAGAGCCTCGACGGAACCGGAGGAATCGCCCTTGATGACGATGTTGAGCATATCCACCTCGGACTTGGCGAACTGCTCCTTGAGGCTTTCGAGGGAAACGACCTTGCGGCGCTTGGCCAGCTGGGCCGCACGCTCGGTGGCCTGACGCTTCTCGGCGATCTGACGTGCGGTACGGTCGTCGGAGGCCACCAGGAACAGGTCGCCTGCGGTCGGCACGGAGGTCAGACCCAGCACCTGCACCGGGGTGGACGGACCGGCTTCCTGCATGTGGTTGCCGTTTTCGTCGAGCATGGCGCGGACACGACCGTAGGAGGTGCCGGCAACGATGGCGTCGCCGATGTGGAGGGTACCGGACTGCACCAGCACGGTAGCCACGGCGCCACGACCCTTGTCAAGTCGGGCTTCGACGGTGGCGCCACGGGCGTCCATATCCGGGTTGGCGCGCAGGTCGAGCTCGGCGTCGGCGGTGAGCAGCACCGCTTCGAGCAGCTTGTCGACGTTGGTGCCCTGCTTCGCGGAGATGTCGACGAACATGGTGTTGCCGCCGTATTCTTCCGGAACCAGACCGTATTCGGTAAGCTGGCCGCGGACCTTGTCCGGGTTGGCGCCCGGCTTATCGATCTTGTTGACGGCCACCACGATCGGCACATGCGCGGCCTGGGCGTGGTTGATGGCTTCCACGGTCTGCGGCATGACGCCGTCGTCAGCGGCGACCACGAGGATCGCGACGTCGGTGAGTTCGGCGCCACGGGCACGCATTGCGGTGAAGGCTTCGTGGCCCGGGGTATCGAGGAACGTGATCTTGCGCGGCTCGCCCTCAAGGTTGACGGTCACCTGGTATGCGCCGATGCGCTGGGTGATGCCGCCGGCTTCGCCTTCGATGACGTTGGTGCGGCGGATGGTGTCGAGCAGTCGGGTCTTACCGTGGTCGACATGGCCCATGACGGTGACGACCGGCGGACGCGGCTTCAGATCCTCGTCCTCCTGCAGTTCCTCTTCGTCCAGGTTGATGTCGAACTGCTGCAGCAGCTCCTTGTCTTCCTCTTCGGCGGACACGATCTTGATGTTCCAGCCGATTTCCTCGCCGAGGATCTGGAACGTGGCCTCATCCAGGGACTGGGTGGCCGTGGCCATTTCACCAAGGTGGAACAGCACGGTGACCAGCGCCGCCGGATTGACGTTGATCTTCTCGGCCAGATCGGCGAGGGACGCGCCCTGACGCAGACGGACTTCCTGTCCGTTGCCGGTCGGAATGCGCACGCCGCCGATGACCGGAGCCTTCATCTCCTGGAATTCCTGACGCTTCGCCAGACGGTTCTTACGCGCCTTCGAGGACTTGCCTCCCTGACGTCCGAACGCGCCTGCAGCGCCGCCGCGGCCGCGACCACCACGTGCCGGACCATTGCTCGGAGCGCTGTTGCCGCCCTGGAAACCGCCGCCATTGCCGCCGAAACGATTGCCGCCGCCGGCGGGACGCTGGCCACCGCCCTGACCCGGACGATGCTGGCCCCACTGGCCTGGCTTCGCGCCGCCCTGACCCGGACGACCACGGAAGCCGCCACGCTGGCCGCCGCCCTGACCCGGACGGCCACCACGACGTCCTTCGCCATTGTTGACGCTCGGACGGTTCATCGGATGCGGACGCGGAATATCACCCGGAGTCGGGGTGTGCATGCCCTGCTTGCGGCTGAACGGATTGTTGCCCGGGCGCGGTCCCGGGGTGTGCGGCTTCGCGCCATTGGCGTTGTTGCCGCCCTGCGGAGCGTTGCCATGCTGGGGGCGAGCTCCCGGAACGGCCGTCGGGCGACCGGACTGGCGGCGGTCTCCACCCTGTGGACGCGGGGCGTTGCCGTTAGGACGATTGCCATGCTGGCGGGATTCGCCTGGACGCGGCGCGCGACGGCCCGGCTTCGGGGCATCGGACTTGGAAGCGGCATGATGCGGCTTCGGCGCTGCGGGGGCAGCCGGCTTCGGTGCTGACGGAGCGGCCGGCTTTGGCATGGAATGAGATGCCGGTTCGACAGGCTTCTTGGCCGTATGGCCCGGCTTCTTGGAATCAGATGCGTTGCCCTGTCCGCTGGACGCGAATGCGTTCCTCAGCTTGCGTGCAACGGGAGGTTCAACGGTAGACGATGCGGACTTCACGAATTCGCCCATCGCCTCAAGTTTGCTTAAAACGGTTTTGCTGTCAACGCCAAGTTCCTTGGCAAGTTCATATACGCGTGCTTTCGGCACTCAATTCTCCTATCTTGGGCCGCGCGCATACGGGCGCGACCGCTACTGATTCACGGCGAGCTTGTTCCTTCTCATCGTGCAACCATGTTCGTGATACCTCGTCTTTTCCCTGGGCATGACGGCATGGCCGTCACGCTTTGGATTGTCGAGTCCAGCATACTCAAGCCCGTGGATTGTACGTCCACGGGCTTGTTGTCTACCGGAAGTGTTGTTTATTCCTCGGTTTCCCCATCGGAATGGTCCGCCGATTCGGCCATCTTCTTGGCATGCGCCTCAGCGGATTCGATGCCGATCTTCCAGCCGGTCAGCTTGGCCGCAAGACGTGCGTTCTGGCCTTCCTTGCCGATGGCCAGGGACAGCTGGTCATCGTGGATGAAGGCGATGGCCGTCTTGTTCTTCTCGCTGATCACCTGCACACCGGTGGCGACGGCCGGAGACAGCGCCGCGGCGACGAATTTCGCCGGATCCGCGGACCAGTCGACGATATCGATTTTCTCAGGACCGAGGTTCTCCATGACGGCGCGCACTCGGGCTCCGCCGGGGCCGATCAGCGCGCCCTTCGGGTTGACGCCTTCGGTGTTGGCACGGACGGCGATCTTGGTGCGGGCGCCCGCCTCGCGGGCGATGGCCATAATCGACACGGCTCCCGAAACCAGTTCCGGAACCTCACGTTCGAACAGGCGGCGGACCAGCTCCGGATGGGAACGGGACACCACGATTTCCGGGCCCTTCAGACCACGGGCCACGTTCACCACGTACACGCGGATACGTTCGCCGTGACGGTAGCGTTCGCCGGGCACCTGCTCGCGGCGCGGCAGCAGGGCTTCGACGTCGCCGACGGCCACGTGCACGTTGGATGTGTCCTTGACGTCCTGCTGCACGATGCCGGTGATGAGCTTGCCCTTCTGACCGGAGAACGCGCCGAACACCTTGTCATCCTCGGCCTTGCGGAACAGCTGGCTGATCACCTGACGAGCGGTCGCAGCGGCCAGTCGGCCGAAATCGTGCGGAGTGTCGTCGTATTCCTCGCCCAGAGTCGGCGCGGGGTGGGGATCGTCTTCAGTCGGCTCGCCAGGAATCTCGTCCTGGGCCCATACGGTGAAGCTTCCCGCACGCGGATCAAGCTCGACGCGAGCGTGCTTCGCAGCGTGAGGGGTTTTCAGATATGCCAGTCGCAATGCTTCCGAGAGTGCGGCATCCAGCGTCTCGGGATCAATTCCCTGCCCAGCGGCGAGCTGGTGCATTCCTGCCAGGTCCAGTTCCATATTTCCAAGACCTCCTATATGAAGTTATTCCGAGCGCATGGCCCAATGGTCACAGTCAGATATTAGTCTAATGATTCATGCAGACACGTACCCCTTCTTTCCGCTCGGTTTCTTTTATCGCGAAACGCGTCTGCGCATTGCTTTGCACCGCTATCCTCATGCCGGCGCTGACGGCATGCTCCATGCCCAGGATCGCAGGCAGGGCTGAAGCCGAACAACGGCAAAGCCCGTGCGAGAAGGCCTATTTCGATGCCACCGCCGATAACAAGATCGCACACGACCAGCATCAGCACATCATCCGCCGCTATTTCTCGGCGCAGCAGGCGGTCTCCGCATGGACGAACACCGCGGCGCAATGTCCGGCGCGTTTTGCCGAAGGCACGTTGCGCAGCGCGCAGGCACGTCATATGGCTCGCGCACTGGGCGATCAACTGTCGGTGGCCGTCGCGCCGATCACGCTGTCGCGTTTTGACGATGTCGAATCGCTTGACGTCGATTCCAAGTCCCTTGCCACCGCCGCGCAGGCCGAAGACCGTGCCGGATTCGCCATGGAAGTGCTGGCGGCCCGCAACAGCGGCCATGCGACGCTGGATATCAGCGATCGTCATAAGACCACATCGCAACGGTTCGCATCCTTCTCGGGCACCATTGACGATCGTAGGAAAACGTACGAGGCCACCGCCTTGCTCGCCCACCCCGACACGATGCTCGATTCCGCCACCGGCCTTACGGCACCGACCGACGCCACCATCGAAATGAACTGCGCGCGAAGCGAGATAACGGCAATCGCCGGAAGCTCCAATGCCGCGAACGATCATTCCCAGTCACGCGTCACCAATGCAAAACAGTCGACGGATTCGCGAGCGCAATCCCTGGGCGTGCTTGCCGGTCTGATTGCGGACCGTGTCGAATTGGCGCTTGATTGGGGCTATCCTTCCTTCGACGAAGCGCTGTTCGCCTAAGGACGCACAGTCGGGCGCAAAGCAAGACACGCCGGAAATCACACCGTTGCAGCCAGTCCGATTTGACAATCGCCACCGCTGTGGCACAATTATCAAGTTGCTTGTTTTCAGGTGACGAATGGATAAGTGTCCGAGCGGTCTAAGGAGCACGCCTCGAAAGCGTGTGAGGGCGAACCCCTCCGCGAGTTCGAATCTCGCCTTATCCGCATGCAATGAAGGTTGAAACAATGGCGTTTCGGCCTTTTTTGTTTATCTGCTTTGCATCTGCCGAAATACGGAATCCGGCATCGAGAAAACGTCGGGGAATCAGTATCCCTGCTCGTGCACGGAAGCGTTGACCCACTGGTCCTGCTTGACGTCGCAGCCGGAGAAGATGCCGATGTCGAGCATGCAGTCGCGGTAATCGCGGCCATGGGCGATGGTGATGTAGTTGTCGTCGACCATACGGTTGTGTGTGGGGTCCAAACCGACCCAACGTCCATCATGGTAGATTTCGACCCATGCGTGCGTGGCGCCCTCGCCGCCGAGCAATCCCGCGATGTATCGGGCAGTGAGTCCGACGTGCCGGCACACGGACAGCATGACGTGCGCGTAATCCTGGCATACGCCCTTGCGTTGAGCGAACGCTTCCTCGGCGGTGGTGCGGATGGTGGTGGAGGCCGGCGTGTAGACGAACGTTTTGAACACCTCGTCCATCACCTCACGGGCTTGGTCGATCGGCGTGCAGTCGGCAGGCAGGGACGCGATGCGTTCACGGCAGATGCCGATCAACGCTTCGATGGCCGGCCCCGGCACTGTCAACGCCGAATTGAAGCGGTACAGCGGCTTGTAGATTTCGGATTTGATATGCGCGTTGTCCACGAAGGCGATGCCGGTCACCGAGTAGTTGAACATGGTGTGCGGTTCGGGAATGAATCCGGTCATCACCACGGAATCGAAGGAATCGATGGTGGTTTCGAGTTCCACATCCGGTTCGATTTTGACTGCCACGTCGATCACCTGCTGGCGTGGGCCGGTGGCTGGAATGCAGCGCAGTTGGAAGCGATGGTCGGTCACGGGCGAGCTGAATGAGAGCTTCATCTCATAGTCAAACACCAGTTTCTTCACATCGTCTCCTCAGCGATTATTGTCGTTCCTTCGGCGTTTTCCACGCCGTGGGCCTTGTTCTAGCCGTTATACACGCACCGTGCGATGGCTGTGGCACGTATTCTTCACAGTCGCGCGGCGTCCATGTCCATCGTGTTGAGCATGCCCAGATCCTTCAGATCCTTCGTGGAGATGCGCCCATCGAAATCTTTCAGCAGCATCCCCAGTTTTTCCGCAAGCTCCGCATATCCCCGCTGCGGCAGCTGGCCGACCAGCCAGCGCAATCCTTCGGCGAAGCATTGCGGTACCGGCAGACCGTTCAACGGCAGGATGTAGCTGCCCAGTTTGGCGAGCGGCGCCTTGAGCTCTTCCACGGAATATCCGAATCGTGTGTACAGATCCAGACGTTCCAGATATTTGCCCACGAAAATGAACGATTTCAGAGTCGGTTCGACGGGGGAATTCTCCACACCTCCCCAGAAGGCGAGCATGTTGTCCGCGATGTCGCGGTGTTTGAAGATGTCCGCGTCCATGCCGCCGTATTCGGATGCCTCCACTATGGAGCTCATGGCCAACTCCACCTGCTGCAACGAGCGAGAACCAAGTTCGGGGCGCAGAATCACCGCGTTGTTGAACGCGTAGACGATGGCGCTGCGTACGGAATCCGGATTCTTCTCGTCGTACAGGAAGCTGTGGATGAACGCGTCGAAATCCTCGAAATCCTCCGGCAGGTCGAGCGCACGGGCGAACGGTCGGAACGCGTCCACATCCGTGTCCATCACACGGTCGTAGAAGGGGAAGAATTGGCTCAGCGTGGTGAATACGCGTTCCGTGTAGCGGCCGAGCCAGAACAGGTTGTCGGCCTTCGACGCGGTGACGAGTGCCAGCGAGTGCTTGCGGGACTGCTCCAGCACGCGCACGACCTCCG
>OHVH01000190.1_pt1 | contig 11223 bp, 6 predicted proteins | sample 1579361 | NCBI WGS metagenome assembly OHVH01 (sample SAMEA3882507, study PRJEB24775) | human gut metagenome | biome: human-associated habitat; feature: intestine environment; material: feces | place: Netherlands | collected 2009/2010
ACGCGATAAGCGTCTCGGCCATGATGTTGCTAAAGGAGAATGTCACTCCGATGTTGAGTTCTCCAGCCAGCATCTCGCGCAGGTCGTTCATGTGGTCCGCACAAGCCCCGGCCGCATTGACCGTCTTTTGGGCGTAGGGCAACAGTTCTTTTCCCGCCTCCGTGAGATACACCTCGTGGGAATTGCGCTCAAAGAGCGGCATTCCTATCTCCTGCTCCAGATGGGAAATCTGCTGCGATAGGGTACTCTGCGTGACGTAGAGCTTCCGCGACGCCTTGGAGAAATTGAGCGTTTCGGCCACCTGGAGGAAGTATTTCAATTGTCTGATTTCCATTCTTATCGGTCTAAATCCGTTTGCAAAGATACTACAAGAGTTTCTATTCGTGCGTATCGCGGGCATGATTTTTCTCCTTTCTTGTCCTTCTGTGTGCACCCACTCTCGCTCCTACGGCATGGGGCGTGACAAACTCTCCGTTGCGCTTTTTCCGTTCCACGAGCATGGCGAGCAACTTCCGCTTGCGTGTATCCTCGATGAAACGGCGGAAAAAGAGATTGGGCACAGCCACGCCGAGGGCGATGCAGATGATAGCCAGCGAAGCTTTGATGGCATTGTTCATGCCCACCGTGACCTCGCCGACGACACCGTGCATCTCGATGAAAGCGAAGAGGGCGCGATACATCAGCACACCCGGAATCATCGGGATGACACTCGGGATGGTGATACACTGATGAGGAGTGTGGAACCAGTGGCGCGCCTTGATGACGATGATGCTGATGAGAGCCGAACCTGCCAGAGAACCAATACTGAGACCCATGTCAAGACCAATATTGCCATTACTTGGACCCAGATTGACAAAGTTGCGGAAACAAACAGCGATGATACCTCCCACAGCAACTGCCGGCAGCAGACGGCGCGGAATGCTGAAGATGGTGGAGAAGCCCATGGCCGATACGGCTGCTGCTATGGCGTATTCCCAGTAGGCATGATGGGGCGTCATGGTAAGGTCGGTCACAAAATTGTCGATGTGGCACACCTGTATGGCGAATGCAATACCGAAAGCCATAGCCAATACCATCAGCAATGTGTTGAGGGCTCTTATCATTCCCACTTCGATATAGCCGTCTACCATGTCGCTTACGAAATTGATAAGTGGCACTCCCGGTACGATAAACAGAGCGCAGGCCATCAGCGGATGCCATGGTGTGGCAGAGAGCATTAAGCCTGGTAGGCTGGAGGCAATGGATGGGGTGAGCGACAGGAAAGAGGTGGCCCATGCGATGAGTGTTGCCACGAAAGCGGCAATACCAATAGCTACATAGTTGTTGCAACCCTTAGTAGGCAGGAACATACGAAGGCGGAAACCTAAGATGGCAGCCAGCGAACAATAGAAGAAGGCTGGCCAGTCGCAACCGAACTGTATGCAGAAGCCACCACAGGCGAAGCCGCCGCCTACAGCTACTTGCCATGGTGTGAAACTGCGCTTGGTGGACTTGATGTCCTGCAGAGCCTGCTCATACTGGTCGAGCGAGTAGTCTTCCTTGATGGCGCGCCATGTCAGCTTGCTCACCAATGAGATGGTGGTAAGGTTGATGCCATGCTTCTCGCAGCGCTGAAACTTCGTGAAAGAGTGTTCCTCGTCGCTGTAGTTCACCATCAGCACATTCCAGTTTACAAAAAGGTGGATGTACTGTTCGTCGAGTCCTAAGAAGGCTGCCGTGCGCTTCATGGTTCGCATGATGCGCGATGTGTCGGCAGCACTCTCCATAAGGATGCTGCCGGTGCGTAACAACAAGTCGAGTTTTCTTCTCAGTTCTGTTTCTGCTATTTCCTTGCAGTTGCAGTTGTCAATGCCTTTTTCTGCGCAGTCGCAGGTCTTCATGTTTTTTTCTTCCATATATATTTTTTATCCGAATACGAAAATGATAATCTGAATGGTTACGATTCTGAGGAACATGGCAAATGGATAAACATTCGCATAGCCCACAGATGGTGCATCTGCCGAAGTCTGCTCACGCACGTAAGCCAGGGCAGATGGGTTGGTGTTGGCGCCTGCCAATACTCCGAGCAATGTGTAATAGTTGATGTGGAACACGTATCTTCCGATGATGCCGCCTATGATGATTGGAATCATGGTGATGGCAACGCCGTAGAGAATCCAGGTCATTCCGCTTTCTGATGCCACGGTCTGGATAAACTGTTCGCCGGTGCCCAGTCCCACGCAAGCCAGGAAGATGCAGATGCCTATTTCGCGAAGCATCAGGTTGGCCGAGATGGTGTTGTAGGTCACGAGGTTGTACTTCGGACCGAAATAACCTATCAGGATGGCTACTACCAGAGGACCGCCGGTCAAACCGAGACGCAGGTTCTCGTTGATGCCAGGGATGAAGAATGGGATGTTTGCCACGATGCAACCCAGCATGATGCCCAGGAAGATAGGAATCAGGTTAGGGTAGTTGAGGCGCTTCATCTGGTTACCCAATACTTTCTCGGTATGGGCGATGGCAAGCTCGGTACCCACCACGGTAACACGGTCGCCCAGCTGCAGCTTCAGGTGTGGAGTAGCAATCAGATCCACACCGTTGCGGTTAATGCGGGTGATGTTGGCACCAAGGTTTGAACGGATCTGCAGCTGGGTGATGCTCTTGCCGTTGATGCCTGGCTTGGTGATGCGGATGCGGCGGGTAATCAGGTCTTCGCCGAATTTCTCCTCGCTTACCTGAACCTTCTCGCCGAGCAGGGCGATGACTGGCTCTTCTACGGTAGGGTTGGCTACAATCTGCAGGATGTCGCCCTCGTTGATTTGGGTCTGTCCGTTTACCACCTCATCGTGTCTATCGCTATCTTTGCGGATAATCTTGGAAACCATGAAGTCGCGCTTCAAAATTTCTCTCATCTGCTTGATGGTGTCGCCGAATACCATCTGGTTGGTCACCTTTACAGAGAAGGTGTTCAGGGTCATCGCCTCCAGGTGTCCCATACCACGTTTGGCAGCAGCTTCCTCCTCGCTCTTGTTGATACGCAGCGCATACCTTAATATAATAAAGGAGAGGATAACGCCGAGCACACCCATAGGGTAGGCGATGGCGTAGCCGGCTGCGATAGAAGGGGCGTCGATGTGGCGCAGGTCGCTGAATGCCTGCTGGGCAGCACCGAGTCCCGGGGTGTTGGTAACGGCACCCGAGAGAATACCAGCCATAGAAGTGATGGATGTTCCCGAGAACGAGAATATGGCGAGGGTGGTGACGATACTCAACGCTACCACGATGATGCTGAGCAGGTTGAGGCTCTTGCCGCCGTTCTTGAACGAAGCGAAGAAACCTGGTCCTACTTCCAGACCGATGGAATAGACGAAGAGAATCAATCCAAACTCCTTGAGGAAGTGGAGCAGATGCTCATCGAGATTGAGAGAGAAGTGACCGAAGATGAGGCCGATGAAAAGAATCCAAGCCAATCCCAGGGAAACACCCTTCACTCTCAACTTTCCTAAACTCAAACCCAGGGTGATGACCAACGCCAGGATCAGCACGGAGTGGGCTACTCCGCCTCCCCATAGGTCAGGGAAGCCATAAAACAGATTTTTTAAGATATCCATGTTCTTATATTAAACTATGTTATTGATTTTTACTATAACCGCATTTTGCTGAATTTCGATTGCAAAGGTATGGATAAAATCGAAAGCAAAAAAGAATCGATGTTGGAATAAGTCGATTCCTGCTATTGGGAATTTCGATAGGAGAAGGAGCGGATAAAGGGGAGAATGTAGTGCAAGAGAAAACATTTAGGCGAAATATGAGATTTTTCGGCATAAGATGGCGGCTTTTCGCAGAATTTGTTGTAACTTTGCCTTCACAAATGAATAATAGCGAATAGACAATGGATAATAACAATAAGATGATAACGGATACTCCAAGAGAGAAGGAACTGGAGACCAGAGACGAGCTCTTCCTTGCCGAGGTAAAGGACAAGCGGGTGGCCGTGCTGCTTTCGGGCGGCGTGGATAGTTCGGTAGTGGTGTGGGAGTTTGCCCGACTGGGCCTGCACCCTGACTGCTTCTATATCAAGATAGGACCGGAAGAAAAGGAGGAATGGGACTGCTCTTCAGAGGAAGACCTGGAGATGGCTACTGCCGTGGCACGTAAGTATGGCTGCAAGCTACAGGTAATTGACTGCCATCAGGAATACTGGAACGAGGTGACTCGCTACACCATGGATAAGGTGAAGGCTGGATTCACCCCGAACCCTGATGTGATGTGCAACAGGCTCATCAAGTTTGGTGCCTTCGATGAGAAGATGGGTCACAACTACGACCTCATCGCCACAGGTCATTATGCGCAGACCGAAATGGATGAAAACGGCGATAAATGGCTCGTTACGAGTCCTGACCCCGTAAAGGACCAGACCGATTTTCTGGCTCAGATAGAGAGTTGGCAATTACGAAAAGCGATTTTCCCTATCGGTCATCACATCAAGAATGAAATTCGTGAGATAGCCGAAGAGGAACATCTCATTAATGCCAAGCGCAAGGATAGTCAAGGAATTTGCTTCCTGGGACAGATCAACTATAACGATTACATCCGCCGATACCTGGGCGAGAAACCGGGCGACGTGATAGAGATGGAGACGGGCAAGCGAATCGGCACCCACAAGGGGTTGTGGTTCCATACCATCGGTCAGCGCAAGGGGCTGGGCTTCGGCGGCGGACCTTGGTTCGTAATCAAGAAGGATGTGGAGAAGAACATTCTCTACGTGAGTCACGGCTACGACCCTCAGACGGCGTACAAGAAGGATTTCCCGCTTCAGGATTTCCATTTCCTCACCCGTGAGGTGGCGATGCAGAAGGTAACGTTCAAGATTCGCCATACGCCGGAGTATCATCCTGCTACTATCGAAAAACTCGAAGATGGCCGCTGGATGATACATTCAGAAGAGGCGATCCACGGCGTGGCTCCCGGTCAGTTCTGCGTGGTGTATGATGAGAATCATCATCGCTGCTATGGTTCGGGGGAAATTACTGTATAATTCTTATTCTTCTACGAGGCTGTTCAGTAATCCCTGGCAGGCATCTTCCAGGAGCGTGATAACGAGCTCGAAGTCGCTGTAGTCGCCGTAGTATGGATCGGGCACGGTGGTGTATTCACGATGGTGGGTCAGAAAATCAGCCATGCGCACCACCTTGTCCTTGTCAGCCTGGCAGGAAGCCATGGAGGTGATGGCGCGGTAGTTCTCGTTGTCCATTACTACGATGGTTTCGAATCTCCCGAAATCTGACTTCTGGAACTGGCGCGCGTGACTGTTGAAATTGTAGCCATGCTCGGCTCCGCATTTTCTCATGCGGCTGTCGGGCAGCTGACCTACGTGCCAGTTTCCGATTCCTGCAGAATCGATTTCAAACTCATTCTCCAGTCCTGCCTTCTCCACCAGGCTCTTCATGATGCCCTCTCCGGCAGGCGAGCGGCAGATGTTGCCGAGGCAGATGAATAATACGGTATGTTTACCTTTCTTTGTCATTCTTCTGATATTTATGATTCTTATTTTTAGCTTTGGATTTGCCGAGTGCAGCTTTCCAAGTAGGTCCGTGGGGTTGCCCCCACTTTCCCCTTCAAGAACCGTGCATGCGACTTTCACCGCACACGGCTCGTGTAATTCTGTTAATTATTTCTCGTTTTAAATAATCGGCTCTGTGTGCCATTAGGCACTGCATTTGAGTGGGCGTGTACGACATTTGTTTAGTTGTCGTTGCTTGAAGTACTCGTCATATCGTGGGTCGAACGGATTGGCTTCCGACCTAATCTTCGTGAAACGAAGTATCGGTGTGTCTGCTAGGTGATTAAGACGGAAAATAGTTTCTTTTCCTTTCTTGTTTTTGCGTCTCACACCAAATATCCACCCACGTTTTCCGTCATGCAGCCAATATTTGTCGGCTATCCATTTCAATGACTTGTTGTGATGTCTGCGTATTGCCCACCTCTTCAATTGTAGGAAGATTATGTGGTCGAGATTGGAGAACACCACCTTCGAGGACACATATCTAAAATAGTTGCCCCATCCCGTAATCTTCGGGTTGAGTTTTCTTATCACATTCTCTTGCTTTGCCGAGCGCATTCCGTATATGACTTCGTGCGTAGCTTCCGCAAATTTCTTCTGGCTCTTCTTGCTCGGCTTTATCAACAGCATTCCATTTCTGTACTTGCGTATGTTGAAGCCAAGGAAGTCGAAGCCGTCCTTGATATGTGTTATCAGCGTCTTTTCCTCCGAGAGTTCCAATCCTCTCTCCCTTAGGAACACGACTAGTTCTGCCTTGATTTCCTCCAAGACCTCCTTCGTGTCGCCAGTGACTATGAAATCATCGGCGTATCGAACTAGGTTCACCTTGTTGGAGTAGGTCTTGCCGTTCTCCTTTCGGGTCGAGTACCTGGCTACTAGTTTCTCCATGCCATCAAGCGTGATGTTAGCCAATGTCGGGGAGATGATTCCTCCCTGTGGAGTACCCTCATCGGTGATGTGGAAGACATTCTTCTCAATGACACCTGCTTTCAACCACTTGCGGAGCATTTCCGTGTCCATGATGACGTTTCTTTGCAGCCATTCGTGGCTGATGTGGTCGAAGCAGCCCTTGATGTCTCCCTCCAGCACCCATTGCGCAGAGCGTTTATTGCATAGGCATCGATGTATTTGGTCTATCGCGTCCGCACATGAGCGGTATTTGCGAAAGCCATACGAGTTGCCGTCTGCAAGTGTCTCTGCCACGGGTTCGACAGCCATGAGAAAGAGGGCTTGCATCGCCCTGTCCCTGATGGTTGGGATTCCAAGCGGTCGCATCTTGCCGTTTTTCTTCGGAATGAAGACACGGCGAAGCGGCTTTGGCTTGTAACCTCTCGTTTTCAAAGAGCTGATGGCATTGTAGCGTTCCACATCGGTGAGCCAAGTTTCCTTGTCCACTCCTGCGGTGCTACCGCCCTTGTTTGATGTAACTTGTCTAACCGCCAATGCCTTGGCGGAAATCGAGTTAATCAAGATGCGTTGGAGGGCTTTCACCCTGCCAATGCGGTTTGCCTTTAGAGCCTCTACTATTCGGACTTGCAGCTTGCGTACCTTCTTTTCGCATGATGCCCAATCAATGGTGCGCCATGAGTCGGGAGTGGCTGAAGATGCACACTCGGTTTTCACCTCGTTCTCTTGTCGTTTCTTCATTTTACGCAGGTTCTACATTTCTTTTCGTAGTGAATTACCTGATGGAAGTCTGCCCACTTTCGTGTGGGATGATGTCCCAATCCCTATCCCCACCATTACAGAGGGGCGTTCGCTTTCTCCATCGTCATTTACCCACAAGCCATTCGGTCGCACTTACGATTGACTTACCTCCTCTCGTTGCCAAGCGAGGAGACTTTTGGGCTTACCGTGTTCCATACAAATAACTTCGACCGATTTAGAACCCATCTATCCACCGGTGGAGCGACATCCGTGTAATCATTAAAAAAACATGACTAACTTGTCCACTTGCCGTTTTGGCATGGCTCTTCAACACCCGTGAGCCAATCCTTTGTAACGATGGTTGGTAGCGATGGTTACTTTACGTTATTCTTGTCGGTCAGCCTAACAACTACGTCTTGTGATGTTCAATACTTTGTCATATTGTCCCGAAGGCTCCGCACCCAGTCGTTACCAACCACGCACGCTTCGGTAGGCTACTCTTAACGGAATAAGAGGTTCTTAAGTTTCAAAGAACAATTACTTGTACGACCTCACGTCGCAAATTTTTTGCAAAGTTAGTATAAATATCTGTATTATGCAAGGGTTTTCCTTTCTTTTTGATTTTCTTCAGAAAAAAATAATCGGGAGAAATATCCTTCCAAAAAATGATATGGAAAAATATTCTCCCGAAATCTGATATGGATGAAAAATCTTAGTCGATTTCCTCGTCAGCCTCATAACCACCCATTTCGCGGATGGCATTCTTCAGCATCGTGTACTGCTGGTAGAGGTTGTTCACAGCCTCCTCGCCCTTGGTGTAGTCGTGCATTGGTGCCTTGAGGAAGAAGCTCAGGAAGCGCTGGGTGCCGTAACGGCCGGCACGGGCAGCAAGGTCGCTCAACAGGCTGAGGTCGAGCAGCAATGGAGCGGCAAGGATGGAGTCGCGGCAGAGGAAGTTGATCTTGATCTGCATTGGGTAACCCATCCAGCCGAAGATGTCGATGTTGTCCCAGCCCTCCTTGTTGTCGTTGCGAGGTGGATAGTAGTTGATGCGTACCTTATGATAATACTGGGTGTCCTCGTCGTTGCCGTGGCCGTAGAGGTCTGGCTGAACTTCTGGCTTCAGGATAGTCTCCAGGGTAGAGAGCTTGCTCACCTCCTTGGTGTGGAAGTTGGCTGGCTCATCGAGAACGAGACCGTCGCGGTTGCCCAGAATGTTGGTAGAGAACCATCCGTTCAAGCCCAGGCAGCGGGTGCCGATGATAGGAGCGAAACCACTCTTCACGAGGGTCTGACCGGTCTTGAAGTCCTTGCCTGCGATAGGCATCTGGGTCTTCTCGGCAAGTTCCCACATGGCAGGAATGTCAACCGTAGTATTAGGAGCACCCATGATGAAAGGAGCACCCTCGGTAAGGGCAGCGTAAGCGTAGCACATGGATGGGGCGATGTGCTGGCGGTCGTCGGCCTTCATCGCAGCCTCGAGAGCTGCCAATGTGCCGTGAATCTCCATATCCACCGGTACGTAGATTTCGGTAGATGCAGCCCATGCTACCACGATGCGTGAGCAGCCGTGCTTCTCCTTGAAGTCGCGGATGTCCTGGCGCAGCGCCTCTACCATCTCCCAGCGGGTCTTGCAGTCCTTCACGTTGTCGCCGTCCAGGCGCTTGGCGTAGTTCTTGTCGAATGCAGCCTTCATCGGAACAATCTGCTCCAGCTCCTTGCGCACAGGGTTGATGTCCTTCTCCTTCAAAACCTCGGCATACATGGCTGCCTGATAGGCATTCTGAGGATAGACATCCCAGGTGCCGAATACGATGTCGTTGAGGTCGGCAAGAGGAACGATGTCCTTGTAGTGCAGATACTTCTTGTTTGCGCCCTTGCCCACGCGAATCTTGTCGTACTGGGTCATTGAGCCTACTGGCTTAGTAAGTCCCTTGCGGGCCATCAGCACACCTGTCATGAATGTAGTAGATACTGCACCACAACCTACAACCATAATACCCAGCTTGCCATCAGCTGGTTTTACATTGTTCTGTTTCATTTCTAATGAATTATTAAGTCTTCTTTTTATTTGATTGATTGATTTGAGGGCAAAGATACTGAAAACTGATGAATAAAGTGCAGTTTTTCACCAATAATCTGCCATATTTTTAGAAAAATTAGCATTGTAGAGGTAAAAAAAGCGAAATAAAGTAAGTATCTTTGCATCATATTTTTAAAAATCAAAGTTTTTATAGCATGACAATAACGCTTATTATCTTGATCATTACGGTTGCCATGTTTATTTGGGGCAAGGTGAGAGCCGATATCGTGGCGCTCACAGCCCTGGCAGCACTCCTGGTTTTCGGAATTCTTACGCCAGCCGAAGCTCTGGCTGGTTTCTCTTCGCCCATCGTCGTCATGATGATCGGCCTCTTCGTGGTGGGTGGAGCCATCATGCAGACTGGTCTCGCCAAGCTGACGGGCAATAAACTGATGGCACTCTCGCGCGGCAACGAAACCATCACCTTCCTGCTGGTGATGCTCGTAACCTCCTTTATCGGAGCCTTCGTGAGCAATACCGGAACGGTGGCGCTCATGATGCCTATCATCATGAGCCTGGCAGCAGGTTCGGGCATGCAGTCGTCGCGCTTCCTCATGCCGCTCGCCTTCGCCGGAAGCCTGGGCGGAATGCTCACACTCATCGGTACACCGCCCAACCTGGTTATCGACGAGGTGCTTACCGAGTCGGGATTCAAGCCGCTCGCCTTCTTCTCCTTCTTCCCCGTGGGCATCATCGTCATCGCCATCGGCATCATCGTGCTCATGCCGCTCAGCAAAATCTTCCTCAGCAGGAAACAGAGCGGAAAGAAGAAGAAAACCAAGTCGCTCGACGACCTGGTGGATGAATACCGCCTGCTCGACAATCTGCATCGCTACATCGTGCCGGGCAGGCGTTCTACCGCTGCCGCCAAGGATGAAAACGGCGAGCCGATGAACATCGTGGGAAAGACCCTGAAGGAACTCAGCATCCAGAAGAAATACGGGGTGAGTATCATCGAGATTAGAAACGAGAAGAAATCGAGACTCGGACTGGTGCAGGACGTAAACCAGAACATGGCGAAGAGCAGCAGTACCATCCAGGAGCACGACATACTATATATAATAGGTGACGAGCAGAAGATGCAGCGCTTTGCCCAGGATTACGGACTGAGGAGGATGAAGGACGTGAAGATTGATTTCTACGACCTGGGACTGACCGAGATCGTTGTGATGCCTACCTCCAACTTCGCCGGTCTGCGCATCGGCGAGGCCAACCTGCGCAAGCGATTCGGCATCAACGTGCTGGGTGTGAAGCGAGGCGGAGGCTCATCTTCTTCTGAGGGTGGCAGAAGCGGCAACGAATACATCACGGATAATCTGATAGCCGCCAAGCTGCACGTGGGCGACATGCTGCTGGTGCAGGGCGAATGGACCAACCTGACGCATCTTACTGCCGATACTACCAACTGGGTGGTGCTGGATCAGCCGGAGAAGGTTGCCGACAAGGTTCTGCTGGATTACAAGGCGCCTGTGGCTGCTGCCATCATGCTGCTGATGATAGCCATGATGGTGTTCGATTTCATCCCGGTGGCTCCGGTTACGGCGGTCATCATCGCCGGACTGCTCACCGTGTTTGCCGGATGTTTCCGCAACGTGGAGGCTGCCTACAAGACCATCAACTGGGAGAGCATCGTGCTGATAGCCGCCATGATGCCGATGTCAACGGCGCTGGAGAAGACGGGCGCTTCGGCATTGGTATCTCAGGGGCTGGTGGATAGCCTGGGCTCGATGGGCCCTACGGCTCTGCTGGCGGGCATCTACTTCACCACCTCGCTCATGACGATGTTTATCAGCAATACCGCCACGGCGGTTCTCATGGCGCCTATTGCCCTGGTGGCAGCCCGGCAGGTGGGAGTGAGTCCTTATTCCTTCCTCTTTGCGGTTACGTTGGGCGCCAGCATGTGCTTTGCCTCTCCGTTCTCCACGCCTCCTAATGCGCTTGTGATGAA
>OHVH01000191.1_pt1 | contig 11214 bp, 9 predicted proteins | sample 1579361 | NCBI WGS metagenome assembly OHVH01 (sample SAMEA3882507, study PRJEB24775) | human gut metagenome | biome: human-associated habitat; feature: intestine environment; material: feces | place: Netherlands | collected 2009/2010
CGTGCGCAGGAGCCGAGGAAATCGACTTGGAGCGCGCAAGGTAATTCGCAGCGGCAAGAATCGGCAGATCCTCGTCGCCGAACAGCAGACGCACGCGCGGCTCATCGCCAAGCTGCAGACGGTAGGAAGCGAAATCCTGCCCTTCTGACTTGGAGGAATATTCCGGCTGCCTTGATTCGATGGCGATGCCCATGGCGGCGAGCTTGGCGCGGTCACGCTGGAATTGCTTGGCGAAGGCGGCCTTCGCCGCTTGATCGGCGAGCTCTCCGTACGAATCGGCATACGCCTTCACACGTTGCGCGATCTGACGTGAGGTAAGCCATTGCGGAAAGGCTGAGGAGAGCACAGCCAACACATCAAGCTCATGCTTGCCCCATTTGTCGGAAAAACGTCGCCTACCGTTACTTCCCTCAGCCATTAGTCCTCACGTCTCGTTAACGTTTCTTTTTAAGTGCTTGGCCTCGTAAGCCGCACACAACATTCTATGATAGAGGTTTTTTAAGCGATTTGTGCCTATTTCACGAAAAAACATCGTTTTCGTGTTGCATGGCCGTCCAAAATCAGACCCAATCGTCCGGTTCCACGCCCTGCGGGCCGACATATTCGCCATTCGGCACATAGCTTGGTTCGCCTTGATCCTCCAGTCGCGCGTCGCTAAACAGCATCACATCCCTGCCGAAGGTCCAATCGCCATCGATATCAACGGATTTCGCCGCGGCGAGCGAAGGCACACCGTATGGGAAACGGGCATCGAAATCGTGGATGTTCTTGTAATAGCGCGCGTCCAAATGGACGTCGGGGAAGATGTAGTTGCCGTCTTCCATCTCGTACTGGTCCGTCAGATGGAATCGGTCGGACCGCATGATGAACAAATCGTCAGTGGTCTTCACCGGCAGGAAACGCATACGGTCGACGCATACGCAGGTCGCGCCATCGAAAAGCGACACCGCGGCTCCCATGGCGGTCTCCAGCTGAATGACCGGCTCGCTGGTCGGATCGGTCGGGTCGACCGTCTTCTTATTGCGGATTACCGGAAGGGGAAGCACGCCGTCATAGGATGCGAGTTTCGCTTTCAGCGCATCGATACGCACCCAAATGCTGTTCGTGTTGAAGTACGGATGCTTGTCGATGTTCTGCGCGTCGTCCTTGTCGTCTGGATGGACCTGGCTCATCTCACGCAGCATCAGACGGCCCGTGGCCTTGTCTCGCACGATGTGGCCGCCCTTACGATCGGCTGGGGTGCGTTTGGCGACCTCGATCATGAACGGTGCGCCCGTATTCTCGAAATGCTGCGCAAGCGTACGGGAGGGACGCGCGCCCAGGTTGTCGGAATTGGAGATGAAAAGGTATTTGAACCCCTGCGCCTCAAGCGCGTCAAGCAGACCGGATTCCCAAATGGTGGAGAACAGGTCGCCGTGGCCCGGCGGGCACCATTCGAGTTCCGGATTGGCCGGGAAGCTGACGGGCATTCCCGTTTCCGCGCTGATCTTCGGCTCCTGATGCTGGATGATTTCCATCGGGATGTCTTCCTGATGGAATTTCTTATTGGTCTGCAGCACCTTCATGGTGTCTTTGGAGGTACGGAAGGAGTTCATCAGAGTCAATGGCAGATCGACGCCAAGTCTGGTCCGCGCGGTCAACACCTGTCCGATGATGATGTCGATGAAACGCATCTGCCGTGCCTTGTGGCGACGTACCGGCAGCAGCGACTTGGCGCAATCGAGTCCCATCGAAGTGCCAAGACCGCCGTTAAGCTTCAGGAACGCCGTTTTGGCGAACGCGTCAACGGCCTTGTCGTGATTGATGGTCTCATACACGTCATGGAAGCTGGGAACGCTGACGAGCGGTTCGACCTCGTCCTCACGAATCCAACTGCTGGCCTCCTCATTGCGCCAGACCTCGTACAGACGACGGAACTGGGCGATGGCCATGTCGGTCATTCCGTGCTTCCGCATCTTCGCGGCAGAGTATTCGAATACGTCCTCAGTCAATGTCTCTCCCTTTCGAACGGGCGTTGTTATTCGATGCGCTTATGCCATAATACGACATTCCGCCAAAATCGGGGGCATTTAGACACAGAACCAACATGAACTTCCGGTGGAGCAATTGCCGGAAAACCCTCAAATATCCGAAGCCAAACTCTCCGGAATGGATGCGACTCGCTTTCCGACACGATGTGTTTGAAAAACCGTAGAGATTATGCTATGTTTCATATTCGGTGCTTTTCGCACCGTTCGGACCATAGCGCAGTTTGGTAGCGCACTTGACTGGGGGTCAAGGGGTCGCGGGTTCAAATCCCGCTGGTCCGACCAAGAAAGCCCGTCGTCTCGCCGTTTCCACAGTATTGAAACGGCGGGTTTTTCGTTATGTTTGGGCAGTGAACTGCGGCATACAGCTCCTCAGAATGGCATCTATCGGAGCCGGAAGCCGGACGTCAGGACGGTCTTGAGCGCATGCAAATATGTAGCCTGCGATATTTTTCATGTTTCTTGCCGTTTAATGCGATTAACGCATGGGTTCAGAGAGGTGATTCGGTTTGCAGCAGAACGACACGCAGCCACAGTTCGACGACGTCGACGAATTCGCCCATGTGTTCGATTCAACGCTTCCCGAAGATGAATGGAAGATTCGATTGCCCCGCGAGCTTGGCTTGGAAGCCCGCGAACGCGCTCGGCATGATGGCATCACGCTTACCGAATTGACCCGCAGGGCACTCTTGTCCGACGATTTCGATGGCTGTTCAGACGCGGTCGGCATCGGGCGCATGCCAAAGAACAGCGACGGGCGCAAACAGCTTGGCGACGAATGGAAGATCAAACTCCCCTACGCCGTAGGCCATAAGGCGCGGGCCAAGGCCAAGCAGGACGGCATTTCATTAAGCTCGCTCGCGCGCAGAGCCATAACGGGGTATCTCAGAACACGCAACCAGGATGAACATCCTCTGTTCTGACGCTGTCGGCCTAAGCTGTGCGTAAAGGAAAACAAAAGCCGGCAACGACCCAGATTCAATAAGGCAGATGGGCGTGCGCCATGGTCTGAACCAGGCGCACGCCCATCTTCTAACAGTTCCGGTGGTTACTTGCGTTTCTTCTTCTCACGGACATTCACCGAAATCTGAATCGGCGAACCTTCAAAACCGAACTCCTCACGCAAAGAACGCTCGATGAAGCGGCGATAGCCATGCTCCAAGAAGCCGGTGGCGAAGATCACGAAGCGCGGCGGTCTGGTGGACGCCTGCGTCGCGAACAGGATTCGCGGCTGCTTGCCGCCACGCAGCGGATGCGGGTGGGCAGCTTGGATCTTGCCAAGGAACGCGTTGAGTTTGCCGGTGGGGATGCGCTTGTCCCATGATGCCAAGGCGCCACGCATGGCATTGGCCAAACGATTGGTGTGCCATCCGGTCTTTGCCGACAGATTGACGCGCTGAGCCCAAGTGACGCGATTGAACTCGGTCTTCCACAGGCGTTCCATACGCTGACGGTCGAACTCGTCCATCAGGTCCCACTTGTTGAACACAAGCACGATGCAACGGCCCGCGTCCACGGCCTGGCTCATGACCTTCAGGTCTTGGTCGGAAATCGGCTGGGAGGCATCGAACAGCACCAAGGCAAGCTCGGAACGTTCGATCGCGGCCTGCGTACGCAACGAGGAGAAGTATTCCGCGCCGGACAGCTTGTGCAGACGACGTTTGATACCTGCGGTATCGATGAACAGCCAATCCTCGCCATCGACGGTGACGACCTCATCGACCGGATCTCGCGTGGTGCCCGCAAGATCGTTGACGACGGTGCGTTCCTCGTGGGCCAGCTGATTGAGCAGGGAGGATTTGCCGACGTTCGGACGTCCGACCAGAGCCACGCGGCGCAGATGCGACGGCGTAAGGAAGCCGGATGTCCTTTCCGCTTTCTTCAACGAGTCGAGTGCGGCGTCAAGCAGTTCGCCGATGCCACGACCGTGCATGGCGGAAATGCCATACGGCTCACCCAGACCCATCTTCCAGAATTCGGCGGTCAGGTATTCGCTTTCGCGATCATCGACCTTGTTCACCGCAAGCGTCACCGGCTTGCCGGCGGCACGGAGCATTTTGACGATGCGTTCGTCCGTGTCGGTGAGACCGACCAGACCGTCCACCACGAGAATCACGGCATCGGCAAGCTGCACGGCGATTTGCGCTTGGGATGCGATGGCGGATTCGATGCCTTCCACGTCGGCTTCCCAGCCGCCCGTGTCGACCAGTTTGAAATCGGTGCCGCACCATTCGGCGTCGTAGCTCACACGGTCGCGAGTCACGCCGGGGGTGTCCTCCACCACGGCTGCGCGACGGCCGAGAATACGGTTCACCAGAGTGGATTTGCCGACGTTCGGACGTCCGACCACGGCAAGTACGCCGACCGGTTTCGGACCATTCTTGCTTTCGCCACCAGAGAACGCCGTTCCATCGATCAGCTCCTCATCGCCTTCATCCAGCTCATAGCCTTCGAGGTTGGAAACGTACTGGCGGTATTCCTGTTCCTCGATGGCGTCGTCAACGATACGGACGAGCACGTCAAGGGTCTCGCCGAAGTTGAGATCGGAGTTGTCGACGGTCAACACGCCTTCCGCGGCGGATGTGAAGTTGGTGACTTTCGAATCGGCCTTGTCGCGTGCCGCGACATTTTCCGCACCCACACCCGAGACGGCCTGTCCGCTACGTCGGGCCTGACGGACCTCTTCACGCGCGGTAAGCAGGATGCGCACTTCGGCGTCGGGAGCGACGACGGTGGTGATATCACGGCCCTCAGCAACAATACCGGCGCCTTCGGAGAAGGAATCGACCGAAGCCTCTCGTGCGATGTAGGCACGTTGCGCGGCGATCAACACGTGACGCACGGGGATGATGTTGGACACCTTGGACACGTGCGAAGAGACCTCGGAAGAACGGATGGCCTCGCTGATGTCCTCGTCATCGGCGTACACCTTCGGATCGTCCGGATCGACGCTGATGTCGAAATGGCCGTCGGTGAAGAATTCGCCGACGGTTTCGGTGACGAGCTGCTCATCGATGGTTTCGGCATCCAAATCGATGCCTTTGTGCATGCACCACCAGGCGCAGGCACGGTACATCGCGCCTGTGTCGAGGTATGCGAAACCATAATATTTGGCCAGTGCCTTGGACGTGGATGATTTGCCGACGCCCGCAGGCCCATCAATAGCTACACGGATCACAGTCCCACCGCCTTGGATAGAGAACGGACCTCAGCCTGCGACAACACGCGATACGTGCCGCTTTTCAGGTCGCCGAGTTTGATCGGACCGATCTGCGTGCGTACCAGACGCTTGACGGGAAAACCGATCGAGCCGAAAATACGGCGCACGATGCGGTTCTTGCCCGAATGCAGCACGACCTTGACCAACGTGCTTTCGCGGCTGGAGTCGAGAATAGCGCAGCGGTCGAGTTTGATCCACCCATCGATGTAGGTCTTTTCGACCTCATATTTGGGGTGCATGACGTGCTGGCTCAGTTCGCCGTCGTTCGTCATGAGGATTAGGCCTTCCGAATCATAATCCAGACGGCCCATGTGGAAAATACGCTCGTACTTGTCTCCGACGATGTCGCGCAAAGTGTAGCGTCCCTTGGGATCCTCCATGGCGCTCAGCACGCGTTTCGGCTTGTTCAACGCAAGCGTGACATGGTTAGGGTTCACGCGCACGCGAGAACCGTCGACACGGACCTCCTGACGTTTCGGATCGACTCGGGTGCCAAGTTCGGTAATCAGCTCGCCATCGATCTCAACGCGACCATCGGTGATGATTTCCTCGCATTTACGGCGCGAGCCGAAGCCCGCCTGAGCGAGAAGTTTCTGCAGGCGAATGCCTTCATTGTCATGATTGTGCGCCTTGGCGGCGCGAGAATATGCGTTTGGCATCGTTCTCCCAACGTGGCCGGATAATACTTACAGGGACTGCTGGTAGTATGGCAGTCGTTTGGCGGCTTTCATAAAAACCGCAACTTGTCCACTATATGACAGAGGAAAGACTATGACTGCTGTTGAAGCAACGTCCGTAACAGAGGAAGAACAGAGCAAGCCACTGGCCCTTCGCGTAGGCGCGGAGCTGGTGGGAAGCTTCATCATCTGCTTCGCCATCTACTCGATTTGCACGCTTGGTTCCGCGATCTACGGCGTGAATATGGCGTTCATCGCCTTGCTGACAGGTTTGGTGTACGCCGCCGCCACCCTGATATTCGGCACGATTTCCGGCGCCCAGTTCAATCCGGCGGTCTCCGTTGCGGCGATGCTGTCCGGCAAAACCCATGTGCTTGACGGAGTGCTCTATATTATCGTTCAGGTGCTGGGTGGTATCGGCGCAGGCGCCGCCATCCGCTTCCTGCTGCCGACATCCGAGCAGGTAACGCTGAAAATCTGGCTGACGCCGGTCATTAACGGTTTTGACAAGAATTCCGTCTCCTATGCCACGCTCGGCAACTATGGCGTGTCCTTCAGCATCACTCTGGCCATCGCCGTTGAACTCGTCGCGGGCATCATCATCGTCGCCACCGCGCTCAACACCACCAGTGAATCCGGAAAGACCAATACCAGCCATGCCATCGCCATGGGTCTCGCCTACGGTGTCGGCGCCGCAATCTCCTATCCGGTAACAGGCGCCGCTCTGAATCCGGCTCGTGCCACTGGCATCGCCATCTTCGCCCAGAATCAGGGCCTTTCCCAAGAGCCTCTGCAGCAGCTGTGGGTGTTCTGGATCTGCCCGATTCTCGCAGCCGCCATCGTCTCGCTTGTGGCCATAGTCGCGTCCATGATCGGCACCAAGAAAAACGTTTCGGAAGCCGAGCAGGATTCCGAAACGCTGGAGGCCATAGCCGACGACGCGTCAGACGATGCCGACGGGCACGAGGGCGAGCAGGATGAACAGTCCGACGCCCAGACCGATGCCGATGAAAGCGTCGAAGCCAACTGAACGGACTTTCCAAGGACTACGCTCGCGCATTACGAGTCTGATTAGTCCTGTTATGATGGCCGTCACCGCGATTACCGTGGTGGCGGCTTTTACATGGCCTAAGACCGCAAGCACTGTGGCTATAACCACCATTGCCGCAACGATCCATTCAAACCACGGCTTGCCTTCATGGTCTTCGGAAACGTAGGGATGACTCATATCGCAGGCCTTTCGTTATATGTCAACGCGCGTCCGCGCACGGAACGCAATCATAATAATAAAACGTGGCGTCCGAAACCAGCGAATGGTTTCGGACGCCACGTCATTTATCGCGCCGCGACGCTCCCAGCTTGCCGGTCGACGCTTCCACTGAACTCAGTGGAAGAAGTGTCGGGTACCGGTCACATACATGGTGACGCCGGCCTTGCGGGCCGCCTCGAACACTTCCTCATCACGAATGGACCCACCAGGCTGGACGATGGCCTTGACACCGGCGTTGATCAGAATCTCGGCACCGTCGGCGAACGGGAAGAACGCGTCGGAAGCCAGAACGAGACCGGCCTTGCGAGCGGCCTCCTTAGGGTCAACGGCAACGCCTGTCCTAGAGGTTTCCTCCTCGGCCAAAGTGGCGGCGGCCTGTTTGAGAGCCAATTCGGCGGAACCTACACGGTTCATCTGGCCGGCTCCCACTCCGTAGATCATTCCGGCCTTGCCGACGGTGATGGCGTTGGACTTGACGTGCTTGACAATCCTCCAGGTGAAATTCAGATCGACAATCTGCCCTTCGGTCGGCACAGCCTCGGTCACAGTCTGCAAAGCGGTCACCGGTACGATTGTAAGATCTTGATTCTGAACCAGAAGTCCCCCGTTGACGCTTACACACTGCATCTGCTCCTTGACCGAACCTTCCATATTCACTTTAAGGACACGCAGGTTCTTTTTGGCGCGGAGAAGCTCAAGGGCATCAGGTGCGAATGACGGAGCCATCACGATCTCAAGGAAAATCGGCTTGAGCAGCTGCGCAACCTCAAGGTTGACCTCACGGTTGAACGCCACGATACCCCCGAAAATGGAGGTCTTGTCTCCCTCGTAAACCTTCTTCCACGCATCCACGACATCGGTTCCGAGGCCGGCTCCGCACGGGTTCATGTGCTTGAGCCCCACGGCGAAAGGCTCGTCGAACTCGCGGACGATGTTCAGGGCGGCGTTGGCATCCTGAATATTATTGTAAGACAGTTCCTTGCCGTTCAACTGCTCGGCGGTGGCCAATGAATATGGAACCGGCTTCAGGGTCTTGTAGAACTTGGCCTGCTGGTGAGGGTTCTCACCGTAGCGGAGATTCTGGCAGATGTCATATTCAAGGAAAAGTTTCTCTGGGAGACCGGCCTGGGCGCGCATATAGGTCGCGATCGCGCTGTCATATTCAGCGGTGTGGGTGTAGGCCTTGGCCGAGAGTTTGAGACGGGTCTGCGGAGTCGTGTCACCGGTTGCCTTGATCTCGGAGATGACAGTGGCGTAGTCCTCCGGGTTGACTACCACTGTGACCGAGGCCCAGTTCTTGGCGGCGCTGCGAAGCATTGACGGGCCTCCGATGTCGATGTGCTCCACGGCATCCTCCATCGTGACATCCGGTTTGGCGATCGTCTCACGGAACGGATAAAGGTTGACGCAGACGAGGTCGATCTTCTCGATTCCGTTGTCCTCTAATTGTTTCAGATGATCGGGAATATCCCTGCGGGCGAGAAGGGCTCCGTGGATTTTAGGATGAAGGGTCTTCACACGGCCGTCGCAGATCTCGGGGAATCCCGTGACATCGCTCACACTGGTCACAGGCAGACCTGCCTCTTTCAACATCTTCATTGTGCCGCTGGTGGAAAGGATTTCCCATCCGAGCGACACGAGTTCCCGGGCGAAATCAACGACACCCGTCTTGTCACTTACACTGATTAAAGCTCGCATAATATACGTTTCTCGCAGGCAGGCAATTACCTCGCAAAAAATTATCTCTCGTTCACGCGGCGATTGCCCACCGCACTTATTCACGTTACCCCTTCCCCGAATCCCTCCCCTCGTGAGAGGAACTTACCTCGCCTGTGGCGAGAATGGTACGGGGTTATCTTTCCATAATGCGCTTCAGATGACAGAGCATCAGCTTGCCGTCCGAGTCACGGAGGTGCATTCCGTTGCCCTCGCACCATTTCCAGTACTTGCAGTCGGCGCAGTCGTCTTTCCGCATCCAGCTCCGGTCACGGTAAGGTTGGAAGCGATGCTCCCAGACATCCATAAAATCATCCTCGTAGATGTTGCCCTGGTGGTAGTCCGAACGGATGCTCGTGCAGGCGGAGATCGAACCGTCAACCAGCACGGAACCGACAGTCACACCGGCCTGGCAGGAATAGAAATGATCCCTCACATCACCCTCATAAGGCCCGAGGAAGCCTTCGCAGCCATAACCGGCCTTGATCCTCCCCTCCTTTCTGGTCTCCTTGATGAAATCCAGCATCCCACGGAACATCTCCCGCGGAAGCTGAAGATCCGGATTCAGGGCGGCGCGGCCTTGCGGGAATATGGAGAAAAGCCTCCATTCCTTCAACCCAAGTCCGATCAAAAATTCCTTTAACTGAGGAAGTTGCGAATAGTTCCTACGATTTACACACGTCACGACATCAAAGGCTATTCCTGACCGGACAGCCATCCTGATCGTCTCAGCGGCACGCGTGAAACTGTCCTCACGCCCACGAAGCCAATCGTGGTTCTCCTCCAGACCGTCCAGACTGACAGTCATCGAATGAAGACCGGCTCCGAGGAGACGAGAAAATCTTTCCGCCGTCATCCCGAAGCCGTTCGTAACCATTCCCCACGGAAATCCACGGGAATATATTCCTTTGCCGCATTCCTCCAAGTCCGCGCGCATCGTCGGCTCTCCGCCGGAGATGATGACGAAAACCTTGTGGGGATCCGTCTTGGCGGCGATGGAGTCCAGCACCTTGAAGAAGTCCTCCTTCGGCATATCCGTAGTGGCGGCGACCTGCTTGCAGTCGCTTCCGCAATGCTGGCAACGGAGGTTGCATCGGAGCGTACATCCCCAGAAGAGCTGCCTCAGAGGATGTTCCTCCTCCTGAGACTTGCGCATCGACCTTGCGATGTCAAGCGCGATTCTTCTTCTGAGCGAAAGTCCGTCCATCCGTTACTCTTCCTTCTTCAAAGTCTTTGTGCCTTTAAGAGCGAACTCGCCTTGATACCAATTCCCGCTACCGCCTTTCAGAGTCTCCGCCTTGACTGTCAGACTGTCCCGCTTGAAAGAGCCGTTGGCATCTCCGTCAACGTCATCGAAATAGAATTTGACCTCATTCATCGGCCACACCCCATCATAAGCACCGACAGCCTTTCCGTTCTCATCGGTGAAGAGAGTGTCTTTTTCGTAAGTCAACCGTTCCGAAGGGACGACACGGATGCCTTTGATTCCCTTTCCGCTTTCGTCCAAAACCGTCAGATCGACCTTGAAATCACAGGATGGCACACCGTACTCACAACGATTACTCCAGATGTTGTCTTCACAGCCGGAGAATCCGAGCATCGAGAGCAGTGCCGGGCCGATGGCCGCGGTCAGTTTAGCAAATGATTTTTTCATAATTCTGAAGCTTTAATCATTTCAACCAAATCCTTCTATTTCAAATTCCTTGCAGCAAAAAACTCAAAAGATTCGTCGAAGACCGGCTAAAGCAGGCGGATGTCCACGCCCGGCTTGTCGGTCACGCGGCCGATGACGGTGGCCTTGTCGCCGTGGGCGGCGAGGATGTCGATGGCCTTCTGAGCCTCGGACTCGTCAAGCGCCAGAACCATTCCGACACCCATGTTGAATATGTTGAACATCTCCCTGTGAGGGATGTTGCCGTACTTCTCCAGGAAACGGAAGATCGGAAGGATCGTCCATGAGCCTTCCTGAACCTCAATGCCCTGGCCTTCACGGAGGATTCTCGGAATGTTCTCGTCAAAGCCGCCGCCGGTGATGTGGCTGATGGACTTCACGCTTATCTTGGAAATAACGTCCAGAACGGGCTTTACATAGATCCTTGTAGGAGCGAGGAGCGCCTCGCCGAGGGAGGTGCCAAGCTCAGGATAGAAGGTCTTGAGGTTCTGTTCGTTTACGTTGAACACCTTTCTGACCAGTGAGAAGCCGTTGGAGTGTACGCCGCTGGAAGCGATACCTACGATAGCGTCGCCGGGCTTAACTGTGGAAGGATCCAGGATCTTGGACTTGTCCACGATACCGGTGCTGTA
>OHVH01000201.1_pt1 | contig 10846 bp, 7 predicted proteins | sample 1579361 | NCBI WGS metagenome assembly OHVH01 (sample SAMEA3882507, study PRJEB24775) | human gut metagenome | biome: human-associated habitat; feature: intestine environment; material: feces | place: Netherlands | collected 2009/2010
GGCTCGTGACCGGAGCAGTTTGAAAGAGGTAAAACCATGCGGCAGCTGAAACGTGAAGTGAAGATCGGCAATGTGACCATTGGCGGCAGCAACCCTATTGCGGTGCAGACCATGCTCAATGTGCCGGTGGAGGACATCGAGGGCAATGTGGCACAGGCCAAGCGGTGCGAGGCGGCGGGCTGCCAGATCCTGCGCGTGACCTGCCCCAGCGCAGCGGACGCCAAGTGCATCGAGGCCGTCAAGAACGCGGTGAACATCCCCATCGTGGCGGATATCCACTTCGATTACAAGGCCGCGCTGGCGTGCGCTGATGTGGGCGTGGATAAGATCCGCATCAACCCCGGCAACATCGGCGACGACGACCGCGTGAAGGCCGTGGTTCAGGCGTGCCAGCAGAAGAATATCCCCATCCGCATCGGCGTCAACGGCGGCAGTCTGGAAAAGCACATCCTCGCCAAGTACGGTGCCCCCGTCCCCGAAGCCATGGTGGAGAGCGCGCTGTACCATGTCCATCTGCTGGAGAAGTTCGATTTCAACAACATCGTCATCTCCATCAAAAACTCCAACGTGCCCCGCATGATGGAGGCCTACCGCCAGCTCAGCGCTGTCACCGACTACCCGCTGCATGTGGGCGTCACCGAGGCGGGCACCTATCAGATGGGTCTGCTCAAGTCCGGCATGGGCATCGGCGGGATGCTGCTGGAAGGCATCGGCGACACCATCCGTGTCTCGCTGGCGGCAGAGCCGGAAAAGGAAGTGGAAGCGGGCTACAACATCCTGCGTGCTGTGGGCTTCCCGGTCGCCGGCCCGGAGGTCATCACCTGCCCGACCTGCGGCCGCACCCAGTACCCCTGCACCGAGATCGCCAACGAGGTGGAAAAGCGGCTGCAGGGCTACAAAAAGTCCATCAAGGTCGCCGTCATGGGCTGCGTCGTCAACGGCCCCGGTGAGGCCCGCGAAGCCGACATCGGCATTGCCGGCGGCAAAGGGGAGGCCGTCCTGTTCATCCACGGCGAGCCCATCAAGAAGCTGACCGGGGATAATATCCTCGACCAGTTCATGGAGGAGATCTATAAGCTGTAAGCTCAAGAACAACCTGCTGCCACGCCCTTTTCCAGGGCGCGGCAGTTTGTGCTGTTATCTGATAGAAAAGGAGTACCACTGTGACACCACTTGTTTCCCAGCTATGGCCGCAGTTTATGGCGGACCCGGACTTTGCGTCCTGTTTTGGGCGCGTCGTTGTCGAGCACGCTCAGATGCTGCGGCAGGAGCGGCAGGTCATCTTTACCTTGCGCAGTGCCGCCCCGCTGGACAAGGGGCTGTGTGCGCGGCTGCTGGCTTCGCTCCAGCCCGATTATGAGGGCTTTGAACTGCGCATCCAGAACCTGTTCGGCTACGCGACGCTGGACGAAGCCGCCCTGCGGGAGCTGATGGAGGAGATGAAGCGGGACGGCGTGCCCATCAACGGCTTTCTGGATCGCTGCACCATCCAGATTACCGGCCAGAACATCACCATCGGCGTCTGCCACGGCACCAAGTTTTTGCAGGAGATGGAGTTTGAGCGCCTGCTGGCGGACCGCGTTGCCGCCCACACCGGTGTCAGGCCCAAAGTCACCCTGACAAGCGCGGTGGGCGAGGCCGAACAGCGCCAGATGGAAGAGAAATTGGAGCGGAAGATCGCGCCGCCGGTGGTCAAGTTCGAGAAAAAGAACACCGCCCCCTCCATCAAGGTGGAGGGCCTCGATCTGACCGACAAGCCCGTGACCATCTTCCACGGCAAGATGTTCACCCCCAAGAACCTGACGCCGCTGAAGGACCTCGGCGGCGAGGGCGGCAAGTGCATGATCTGGGGCGATGTGTTCTTTACCGAGGTCAAGGGCAACTACCGCAAGATCTATACCGTTTCCATCACCGATTACACCGGCTCCATCAACCTGAAGATCCGGGCGCAGGAAGGGGAGGACTGCTCCAAGTGGGAGTCCATCTCCAAGGGCACCACCGTCATCGTCCGGGGCGACTGCTCCTACGACAAATACGAGCATGACTACATCGTCTACCCCTACGATGTCCTCTTCGTCGAGCGCAAGAAGCGGGAAGACCATGCCCCGGTCAAGCGGGTGGAGCTGCATCTGCATACCAAGCTGTCCAGCATGGACGCCTTCTGCGACCCCGGCGGGATCGTCCGGCTGGCGCACCGGATGGGCCACCCGGCCATTGCCATCACCGACCACGGTGTCTGCCAAGGCTACCCCGAAGCCATGCTGGCGGCGGATGACATCCACAAGAGCGACCCGGATTTTAAGCTCATCTACGGCTGCGAAGCCTACTTCGTGGACGATATGATCCCCTGCGTCTACGGTGTGCAGGATGCCCCGCTGAGCGGCGAGTTCTGCGTCTTTGACACCGAGACCACCGGCCTTGACCCCAACGTGGAGTATCTGACCGAGATCGGCGGCGTCATCGTGAAAAACGGCGAAGTCGTGGAGGAATTTGACACTTTCGTCAAACCCGGCAAGCCCATCACCCCCAAGATCACCGAGCTGACCGGCATCACCAACGAGATGGTCGCCGACGCCCCCGGTGAGGCCGAAGCGCTGCAAGCCTTCCTCAACTTTGCGGCAGGGCGGATCCTTGTGGCCCACAACGCCCACTCCTTCGATATCCGCTTCCTCCGTATTGCAGCCAAGCGGAGCGGCATCGAGTTCGAGCCAACGTATATCGACACCCTGACCATGGCGCAGGCGATGTACCCCGGCCTCCACAACTACAAGCAGGGCACCATCAACAAGCACTTGGAGCTGCCCGCCTACGAGGCTCACCGCGCCTGTGAGGATGCCGGTGCGCTGGGGCGCATTTTCTGCGTCATGCTGAAGGATCTGGAGGAAAAGCAGGTCACTGCGGTCAGCGGCATCAACACCGGCCTTGGCGGCAACCGCGAGGTGCTGAAAAAGAAATATTACCACCTCATCATCCTTGTCAAGAATCAGATGGGCCTGAAAAACCTGTACAAGATCGTCAGCGAGGCCCACGTCAACTACTTCTTCAAAAAGCCCCGCGTGCCCCGCAGCTTGCTCAACAAGTACCGCGACGGCCTGATTTTGACCTCCGCCTGTGAGGCGGGCGAACTCTACCGCGCCATCGTGGAAGGACGTTCCTACGAGGAATTGAAGAAGATCGCCGCCTATTACGACGTGCTGGAAATCCAGCCGCTTGGCAACAACGCCTATATGGTGCGCGAGGGCAAGGTGGACAGCGAAGAGGTCATCAAGGACTTCAACCGCACGGTCATCCAACTGGGCGAAGACCTCCACAAGCCGGTCATCGCCACAGGTGACGTCCATTTCACCGAGCCGGAGGACGCCATCTACCGCTCTGTCCTGCAGGCGGGCAACGGCTTCAAGGACGCGGACAACCAGCCGCCCCTGTTCTACCGCACCACCGAGGATATGCTGAACCAGTTCAGCTACCTCCCCAAAGAAAAAGCCTATGAGCAGACTGTGATTGAACTTCTCAAGAGGAGCCCTCATTGGAAGCCAGCCCGACTCTCCGATGGCGAGGAAGTCAACATGGAGTTTACCTTGCCTGTCGTTTTCACTCCCGAAGTAAGAAAGAAATAATCAGCAAAAACGATGAAACAGTTTAGATTGATCCTTATATTATGGCTATGTATGGCAATGAATGCCAAGGCCAACGAGACCACAGCTAATTTACTTCAACAAGGAGATAGCTGTTTGAGTAGATATGATGTGTTTCATGCAACCCAATACTACCAAAAGTATTTGGAAGCAAATCCATCTCACCTGGGAGCACGCAGGAAACTGGCTTCCTGCTACCGGAAAGTAGGCAACTACACCGCCTGCATTTCTTGCCTAGACAAGATTCCATCAGATAGCATCAACCACGAAGACATGCGAATGTTCTATTATGCATATCTCAATCAGAACAACAATGACAAGGTTTCTCTCTGGGGCGAGCGCATCGCATTCTTATTCCCATACGACAGTGAAATTATCGCTTCGCTTGCCGTACATTACAATGGGGTGAACAAACCAGACAGAGCAGAAAAAGTAGCGAAGAATTACATTTCTCAATGTGATTCCACGAACTTATATGTCAACAAGGAATATGCCTATTCCCTATTCATGCAATTCAAATACGATGAGGCTATACCCTTGTATGAGAAACTGATAGCGCAAGGATTTGATAATTTCGAATCCAATTTCATCCTTGGTCTCTGTTATGAGGACCAGCCGGACAATGAAAAGGCGCTGAAACATTACCAGAAAGCAGTTCAGTTCAAAAGCGACAATGCCACTTGCCTTTTCCACTTGGCTTTGGTAGAGAAATCCTTCTGCATGGATTCACTGTCCATGGCTCATTTCAACCAGTCATTAGAGGTTTCCTTGTCAAAAGACAGAGCATTGCGAACCTATAAATGGCTAGCCGACTTACATTTTCAACACAACCGATATGCAGACGCTGCCCGTGACTTTGAGTTATGCACCTTATACGATGAGGAAGATAATCCTCTCAACCATTACAATGCCGCCCAAATGTTCATCGCTTCCAAGAACAAGCTGAAAGCGAAACAGCATCTCCAGATGTTCTTAGCAAATGCAAACAGACTGGAAGATAAAAAAGAGGCAGCGCAACTCATATCCAAAGCCAAAGAGCAACTCAAGCAATAACCATCAAACAAACATAAACACATGAAAATAAATTTTATCTTAGGTTCAGCATTATTGCTGAGCCAGCCCCTTTGCGCTCAAAACGAAGAGGCAAAAGACACGCTTACCGCCCAGATGATGATGCAAAACCTGCCCGAGGTTTTCGTCAAGGCGACACGTCCTATCGTCAAGGCAGAAAGAGGACAGTTGGTTTACAACATGCCACTGTTCATAGAGAAAATGCCGGCAGACAACGCTTATGATGCCCTTACCCGAATACCAGGAGTAAACGAACTAAACGGCAACATCAATTATGCAGGAAAGGAACTGACTCTCATCATCAACGGCAAACCAACCACGCTCAATTACGCACAACTGGCAGAACGATTAAAAGCCATGCCCGCATCACAATTAGCCAAAGCCGAAGTGATGCTGGCAGCGCCAGCACGCTTACATGTTCGTGGAATGGTCATCAACCTGATTACCAAAGACTATGTAGGAAAGAACCTGCTTTCAGGACAAATACAAAGCATCTGGAGCCAAAGCAAATACGGAGAAGGGAAAGGCAAAGGCAACCTGCTGTTCCAAAAAGGAAAATTCGGACTGGATGCCATGTATTCATTTACAGATGGAACATCATACGGTGAAACTACTACCAATGCCAATCATCCCCTTCAAGGGAAACGAGTAGCGTATCATGACAAGGCCACACAGAAAACCCCTGGATTGACTCACAACTATCGCTTGGGACTGAGTTATGCATTTGCTGATAACCACCAGCTATCCCTGGCATATACAGGAAAATGGGACAGCAGTCATCCTCATCATGAAACGATGGGAACAGGCACATCCCAGCAACAGGGCAATGAACATACCTACCTGCACAATGTAGATGCCAGCTACAACCTGCCCTTTGGACTACAAATAGGCATATCCTATCTCAACTACCAAAATCCCAGCCAGCAATATCTGGAAGGAACAATACTTGACGAAGAGCGTATTCTATACACAAACAGCAAACAGGTAATAGACAAATGGCTTTTCACCGCCGATCAATCCCACTCATTGAAGAAGGGTTGGGAACTGTCGTATGGTATGAAATTCCAAAACAGCAACAACAGAAGCTACCAAACCACGACCAACAAGGATGGAGCAGACATTCCAGATGCAACCAGCCAGGTGAATATCGAAGAAAGAATCTTGAGTTTCTATGGCGGCATAAGCAAACAGATAAACGAGCGAATCAGCTTGGAAGCCTCTGTCGAAGCGGAGCAGTACCATTCTCCACAATGGAACAAATGGCATATTTATCCCACACTTAATGCATCGTGGAAAGCCAATCCTGGCAACATACTCAACTTATCCTTCAGTTCCAGCTCACAGTTTCCTAGTTATTGGTCAACTATGAGCAGCATTTACTATGCCTCTACCTATATGGAGATATGGGGAAATCCTCATCTCAAGCCTTACTCTACATACGAGACCAACCTGATGTGGACAATCAAAAGTCGCCATACATTGATGGCATTTGCAGAGTTCCAACCCAACTATTCTGTGCAGTTGCCTTATCAGACTACCGACCACCTGGCAGTCATTATGAAGGAGACCAATTTCGACTATAATCATACTATAGGCATTAGAGCATCGACGACTTTCGGTATAGGCAATTGGATGAACGGAAGTGTTTCGGCAACAGGAATCTACAGACATGACAAGAGTAACGATTTCTTTGACTTGCCCTTCAATCGCAAACATATCTCTGCCATTCTTGCCGGAAATCTATCCGCCCAGCTTAGCCGAAGCCATCACATCCATTTCATACTTAACCCATTCTACCAGTCGAAAGCCATTCAAGGACTCTATGACATCAAATCAGTCTTTCTCCTGAATGCTAAGTTGAGGTGGGCTTCCGATAATGATAAATGGAGCATTGTGATTAAAGGCAGCAACATCTTCAACGAGGGATTCTCTACAAAATCTGTACAAGGCAATCAAGACTATCACATGAACATCAAGCAAGATTGGACATCTGCCTCCATCTCCATCATCTATAAGATAGGCAAGTACAAGGAAAAGAGGACCAAGGACGTAGATACTTCCAGAATGGGAGTAAACTAGCGAATTTCTTAAAAAAACGTCAGTAAACAAGCGTACTTTCTTAAAAAATCGTCTACAAACTGCTCTTTTTTCTGATAAAAGTAGTATCTTTGCACCGTAATTGCATTTTAACTATAAGACGACAATGAAAATAACAATTATCGGAGCAGGTGCTATGGGCGGTGCTATGGCTGAAGGACTCTTGCAGAGCGAGAAGTTCACTCCATCAGATATTACGGTATCAGACCATAACCAACCAGTATTGGATCACTTCGCAAGCGAAGGAGCCAGCGTAACTCTCGACAACCAGTTGGCTTGCCACGGCGCAGACATCGTATGCGTGGTAGTAAAGCCATGGTGCGTGGAGAAGACATTAAAGGGAATCAAGGATGCACTCAACTACAAGAGTCAGAAACTCGTAGTAGTTGCTGCTGGTGTGCCATCAGCCAACATCAAGGAGTGGCTGGACAAGGATGGTATCACCCCAACCTTCTTCCTCGTGATGCCAAACATCGCCATCGCCTACAAGCAGTCGATGACCTTCATCACTCCTGTAGATGCATCTGCTACAGAAATCCAGCAGATTACAGAAATCTTCGATGAATTGGGCGAAAGCCTCATCATGGAAGAACGCCTCTTCCCTGCTGCCACCGCCATGTCGTGTGCCATCGCTTACGCCATGCGCTATGTAAGAGCCAATGTGGAAGGCGGCGTAGAGATGGGATTCAAGGCTAAGGATGCCCAGAAGATTGTCTTGCAGACCATCAAGGGTGCCGTAGAGCTGCTTCAGGAAACAGGCGAACACCCAGAGGCTGCCATTGATAAGGTTACTACTCCTGGCGGCTGCACCATCAAGGGCCTCAACACCATGGAACAGGGCGGCTTTACCAGCGCAGTGATCAATGGTTTGCTGGCAGGAAAAAGATAAAACAACCAATAAAATATTCGATTATGGACGAAGCAATTAAGCAAATCGGTGAAAGACTGAAAGGTCTCCGCGAGGTTCTCAACATTCCTGCAGAGGAGGTGGCTGAACTTTGCGAAATCAGTCTTGACCACTATCTCAAGATTGAGTCGGGAGAAGCCGACCCTTCTGTGTATCGACTTTCAAAAATTTCCAAGCGATACGGCATCGACCTCGACGTATTGCTCTTCGGCGAGGAACCTCGCATGAAGGGATACTACGTAACCCGCAAGGGACAGGGACCGGAGATAGACCGCAACAACCAGTATAAATACCAGAGCCTTGCCGTAGGATTCAAGGATAGAAAGGTGAATCCGTTTATGGTACAGGTGGATCCGTTGCCAGGCGACAAGAAGCCGAACAAGAACGGACACGACGGACAGGAATATGATTATGTGATAGAGGGACAGCTCGAAGTTACCATCGAAGAGAAGGTGATGGTGCTGAACCCTGGCGACAGCATCTACTTCGACAGTAGAAAGTCGCATTGTTTCCGCTCACTTAATGGTGAGCCAGCCAAGTTCCTTTGCATCATCATTTAAGTTTCCTTATATCATTATTTAGAAGAGTAACTATGATCGAGAGATTTCTAAAACAGACAAAATTCACTTCAGAGCAAGACTTCAAGGAGCATCTGGAGTTTATCATACCAGAAGATTTCAACTTCGCCTACGACGTGATGGACGAATGGGCAAAGATCAAACCAGACCACGTGGCGCTGCTTTGGGCAAGCGAACGAGGTGAGGAAATCCGTTTCACATACAAGGACCTGAAGGAGCAGAGCGACAAGGCTGCCGCTTACTTCCAAAGTCTCGGTATCGGTCACGATGATAAGGTGATGCTGATTCTGAAGCGTCACTACCAGTGGTGGCTTGCCATGCTCGGCCTCCATAAGTTGGGCGCCGTAGCCATCCCTGCCACCCACATGCTTACCAAGCACGACATCGTTTACCGCAACAATGCAGCAAGCGTAAAGGCTATCATCTGCTGCGGCGATGATTACGTGGTAGAGCAGATTAACGAGGCAATGCCAGAGAGTCCGACTGTCAAGACATTGATTAGTATCGGTCCGGACATCCCTGAAGGTTTCCACGACTGGATGAAGGAATGGAACGAATGTGCTCCTTTCGTTCGCCCAGAACATGTAAACTCTAATGAGGATACCCTGCTGATGTACTTCACATCTGGAACCACTGGCGAGCCTAAGATGGTAGCACACGACCACCTCTATGCCCTCGGTCACCTGACCACGGGTGTATATTGGCACAATCTACACGAGAACTCCATCCACCTTACCGTAGCCGATACCGGTTGGGGCAAAGCTGTATGGGGCAAGCTCTACGGACAATGGTTTGCCGGAGCCACCGTCTTCGTCTTCGATCACGAGAAGTTTACGGCAGATAAGATCATGCGCCAGATTGAGAAGTATCACATCACCTCTTTCTGTGCCCCTCCTACCATCTATCGCTTCATGATTCAGGAGGATTTCTCTAAGTATGACCTCAGCAGTCTTGAATACTGCACCACTGCGGGTGAGGCAATGAACCCATCCGTGGCAGAGACCTTCCAGAAGCTGACTGGTGTTCAGATTTACGAGGGCTTCGGACAGACTGAGACCACCATGACATTGGGAACCTTCCCTTGGATCAAGCCAAAGCCAGGAAGCATGGGCAAGCCAAATCCACAATATGACGTTCACATCCTTCGCCCAGACATGACGGAATGCGAGGATGGTGAAAAGGGCGAGATTTGCATCCGCATCGGCGACAACAAGCCTATCGGCCTCTTCAAATATTACTATCGTGACGAGAAGCAGACCAAATCAGTTTGGCATGATGGTTTCTATCACACGGGCGATATGGCTTGGCGTGATGAGGAAGGCTACTTCTGGTTTGAGGGCAGAATCGACGATGTGATCAAGAGTTCGGGTTACCGTATCGGTCCTTTCGAGGTAGAGAATGCCCTGATGACTCACCCTGCCGTAGTAGAGTGCGCCATCACCGGTGTGCCAGACCCAATCCGCGGCATGGTAGTCAAGGCTACCGTCGTACTGAAGGATGAATACAAGAGTATGGCAGGTCCAGACCTCATCAAGAAGCTGCAGGATCATGTGAAGCACGAGACTGCTCCTTATAAATATCCTCGCATCATCGAATTCGTAGATGAATTGCCAAAGACCATCTCCGGCAAGATTCGAAGAGTAGAGATTCGAGAAAAAGACAATAAAAAGAAATAATGATTGTTGGAGCAAAGGATTTGAATTTTCAAATCCTTTGCTCCAACTAAATATCAGCATAAAATGGGAAAAAGAATCGTAGTAAAGGTGGGCAGCAACGTGCTGACCCGTGAAGATGGCAAACTCGACGTAACAAGAATGTCGGCTATTGTCGACCAAATCGTATGGCTCAAGCAACAGGGCTATGAGGTCATCCTGGTTTCATCAGGAGCTGTGGCTGCAGGAAGAGCCGAACATCACGTAGAGCACCATCTTGACAGCGTAGAGCAACGCCAGTTGTTCTCAGCCATCGGTCAGGTAAAGCTTATCGGCTTATACTACGACCTCTTTCGTGAATACAAGATCAAGATTGGTCAGGTGCTTACCATGAAGGAGAACTTCGGTGCCGAGGAACAGTACAAGAATCAGGAAGCCTGTATGGAAGTCATGCTGGAGAACGGTGTTCTCCCCATCGTGAACGAGAACGATACGGTATGTATCACCGAGCTGATGTTTACTGATAATGATGAATTGTCGGGACTGATTGCCCAAATGATGAAAGCGGACACGCTCATCCTCCTTACCAACGTGGACGGAATCTACAACGGCGATCCCTGCGAGCCTCATACACGCATCATCCCATCGGTATATTATGATCGCGACATCAGCGAATACATACAGCCCAGCAAGAGCAGTCATGGCCGTGGCGGTATGGCATCTAAGGCAAAGACCGCCCAGGAAGTTGCCAATGCCGGCATCAAGGTCATCGTCGCCAAGAAGCACGCCGGTATATTCGAGGAAATGGCCGAGGCCAACAAGGCGCTGGCCCACCAGAAGTAAGCGGATTTCTCAAGCATATTGATACTTCCAATAAAAAAATCACCGCAGGCACAAAGCCTGCGG
>OHVH01000203.1_pt1 | contig 10774 bp, 8 predicted proteins | sample 1579361 | NCBI WGS metagenome assembly OHVH01 (sample SAMEA3882507, study PRJEB24775) | human gut metagenome | biome: human-associated habitat; feature: intestine environment; material: feces | place: Netherlands | collected 2009/2010
CCGGGGTCTTCACACCGGCGGCTTCGAGGGTCTTCTTGGCCTTGGCCGCATCCGGCTTGCCGGAACCGTCGCCATAGGCTGCCTTCAGGGTGTCGTCGTGGCCGGACAGGCCATCCGGAATGAAGGAGTACAGCGGGGTGTAGGTGCTCTTGTAGACCTTGGTGGCCAGCTCGTTGCGGTCGATCAGGCTTGCAACGGCCTGACGCACGGCCTTGGCCTTGTCGGCGTTCGGCTCGCTGGACTTCTCGCCGTACGGCATGATCTTGAAGTTGAAGGCAAGGAAGCGCTCTTCGCCGCCCGGTCCCTTGACGACCTTGACCTTGTTGTCCTTGGACAGGTCCTCGACGTCGGTCGGGGTCATGGAGCGGTAGGCCACGTCGACCTGGCCCTGCTGCACGGCCATCTTCAGGTTGGAGGAGTCGGCGAAGTACTTGACCTGCACAACGTCGTTCTTAGCTGGGGTCAGACCCTTGTAGGAATCGTTCTTGGCATATGCCAGGGCCTCGTTCACCTTGTAGGAGGTGAGCTTGTACGGGCCTGCGAAGGCGTTGTCCTTGACGATGGTGTTGGCATCGGTCAGCTTGTCGGCGGAGAAGGACTCTTCGTCGACGATCGGGCCGGCCGGGCTGGAGAGCACCTGCTTCAGGGTCACGTCGTCCTTGACCGCGGAGTGGAACACGACGGTGGTGTCATCCTTGGCCTCGACGGACTCGATGTTGGCCAGCAGGGAGGACGGACCGTTCTCGTCGTTGATCTTCTTGATACGGTCGAAGGAGAACTTGACGTCGGAGGCGGTCAGATCGTGGCCGTTCGCGAACTTCAGGCCCTTCTTGAGCTTGACGGTGAACTCGGTGCCGTCGGCGCTCCAGGTGCCGTCATCGGCGGCGATGTCCGGAGACAGCTCGGAAGTGTTGTAGTTCTGCGCGTACAGGAACGGGAACACCTGAATCTGCACGGCGTAGGAACCGTTGTCGTAGGAGCCAGCCGGATCAAGGCTGGTGATCTTATCGGTCGTGCCGACGGTGATGGTGTTGCCAGTTGCGGCGCCACCGTCCTTCACGCCGCCGCAGGCGGCCAGGGAAGCCAGAGCCGCGACAGAAGCCAGAGCGGCGATAACTTTCTTGCGATTCACTATGGAATCCTCTCTTTTCTATCCGAATCGCCCCTGTGCAAGGCGATATAGTGACAAGAATCGGCGCGCAATGTTAACCGTACGTTTCATTGGAGGCCGTTTTACCCACCTACCTTATATTCGCCGTTTTCTGCTATGCATTAAAACGGCGAAATTCCAACGTTTTAACGACTACTGAAAGAAAATAAGAAAAACCAGCCATTTTATGAGACGGACCCAGCCAAAGTCGCATTCAAGGTCTACGTCCTTCTTTTTCACTCATTGCTTTCGCACAGAGAGACCCAGATAAGCGCGCGACACGCGGCACAACACGAATTGCATTAATCAATTAACGGCGTTAATATATTAAGAAGTTCAACGAGGGTCCATGCACTGTCGCAAGGAGGTGAGCATGAGTAGGTACAGCGCCCAACAGTCATCGATCTCGGAAAACAACCGTTCCCGCATCCTGCAATACCTGTACCACAATGGCATCTGCTCACGCGCGCAGATCGCCAAAGCCATCAAGCTCACTCCGGCGGCAATCACCAAAATCACCGCGAAACTGCTGGCGCAGGGCATCATCGAAGAAACCGGCGACATGGACGGAGACAAGAACCGCCGTTCCATCGGTCTGAATCTCAATTGCGCCAAATACCACATCATCGGCGTGAAGTTCGCCCGCAGTCTGGTGCAAATCGCGGTCTTCGACCTCAAGTGCAACCGTATCTTCCTGTCCGACTTGCCTACCGTCAGCGAAGAGCACATCCCCGAAACGGTGGAGCGCATTCGAGATACCGTACGCCAGCTCATCAAGGACGACCCCAGCATCGTGGCCGTCGGCATGGCGGTTCCGGGGCCCTATTTAAAGGACGAAGGACGCACCGCTTTGGTCTCCTCCATGCAGGGCTGGAGGCAAATCAACTTCATCGACGAATTCAGCAACGCATTCAGCGTCCCCGTGTTCGTCGAACAGGACGCCCGCGCCGGCGCGCTGGCGCAGTTCCTGTTCAATCCGGAACTGTCGGAAGGTTCCCTCGCCTACTATCTGCTTGGCGAAGGCATCGGCCTCGGAGTCATCGACAACGGCACCATCTACTACGGCGAGCACGGCACCGCCACGGAAATCGGACACGTCTCCATCGACGTGAACGGCAAGCCATGCGACTGCGGCAATGTCGGATGCCTGGAACGCTACTGCTCCGCCAACGCCATCCACGAACAACTCAACGCCAACCCGAGCATCGTTCCCGGATGCGAGACGATGACGCATGCGCAGGCTTGAGTTGTTCGTGCAGCACTGTTCGCCAAGGCGAACGCGGGAGACGAGACCGCGACGCTTCTGATGCTCGATGTTGCCCGATACGTTGGGTACGGCGCGGTCACCATCATCAACGCTTTCAATCCGACACACATCGTTCTTGGAGACATCATCGCGCAAGCCGGCCAGCCGTTGCTCGACGAAGTCACACAAGTCGTGCGCGAACGCACGATCCCCGAAATCGGGCGCAACACCCGAATCACCCTGTCCGCCCTGCCCACCGACGCCACCGTCACCGGTGCCGCCGCCGTGGCCATCACCAATTTTTTGGAACATCCATCGATGTTCTTCGACGTCGCATAGCACGCCGCCCACCAAAGAAAGGAACCACCCATGTCCAAGCCAATCGTCATCGCCCTCGGTGAAATCCTGTGGGATATGCTCCCCACCGGCAAGCGCGCCGGCGGCGCTCCCGTCAACTTCGCCTACCACGCGTCCCAGAACGGCGCAGAAAGCTACGCCATCAGCGCCGTCGGTAACGACGAGCTGGGCGCCGAGCTGCTCAACGATGCGCACAAGGCCGGCATCAACACGCTGGTGCAGACCAACGAATACCCGACCGGCACCGTCGCCGTGGCACTGACCAACGGCATTCCGGAATACACCATCGTGCAGAACGTAGCTTGGGACCACATCGGCTACACCGACGAACTCGCCGAGGCCGTGTCCAAGGCCGACGCCATCTGCTTCGGCACGCTGGGTCTGCGTTCCCAGGAATCGCATGACACCATCATCAAACTGCTCCAGCATACCAAGGAAGGCGCGCTGAAGTTCTTCGACATCAACCTGCGCGCCAACTTCTACTCCAAGGAGCTGATCGAGGAGCTGCTGGGATACGCCAACATCTTCAAGATCAACGACGACGAGCTCATCATGATGCGTGAGATGTTCTCCATTCCGGAGGGCAACGACGAAGAGGCCTGCAAGTGGTTCATGGATCGCTTCGATCTGGAGTACACCATCCTGACCGGCGGCGCGACCTTCAGCACCATCATCGCCAAGGACGGCGAGACCTCCACTCTGCTGACCCCGCATGTCGAGGTGGCCGACACCGTCGGAGCCGGCGATTCCTTCTCCGGCTCCTTCACCGGTAAGATCCTGTCCGGTGCCTCCCTCAAGGAAGCGCATCGCGCGGCCGTGAACACCGCCGCCTACGTGTGCACCAAGGAAGGCGGCTGGCCGGCCTACCCGACCGAAGGCGTTCCGGATTACCTCGCCGCAGCAGCCAAGTAAGCGTATCTTTTCCTTTCATCATCACCGATTCCGCATGCCGTCAAATAACGGCATGCGGAATTTTTTTACCGGTTTTGCGAAGTTTCGTCGGTATGATGAATCGCCGATAGCATAATTTGGTTTGTCGGATAAACCGTGGTATCTTGAAATTTCTGGCTATAAAGCCGGAAGGTTTGATAATTCAATATTTGGGGATGATCGGTTTCGACGGTGACCTGTTCGTCGCAGGGAAGCGTGCCGAGAACGTAGGGTCCGCTCGTGGATGCCCCCTACAAAAGAATAAGTGCTAAATCTAACCGCACTGAGTTCGCTCTCGCTGCCTGAGCTTCGCGCCAGGATTAACCAGTGAGCAGCCGCTCCGTTCACTCCCCCTCGTCTTTGGGGGGATGTTGAGCGTCGTTTAGAAGACTTGCCTTACCGGCTGAGCCACAGGGCCGGCAAGGGACTTTTACTGTAGATATGCTCGCCATCAGTTGTCTGCGACATCGATGGGGGCAGAAAAACCGCCGCACGGCCAGCAGACTACGCACGTAGAAGACTGAGGGTTCGGTCATCGGACCGGGGTTCGATTCCCCGCATCTCCACGGATTGAAAGCCGCCAGAAATGGCGGCTTTTCCTTTATTTCCAACGGTTTCCACCACTTTTGCAATTCGCTGCAATTCACCCTTTATCGCGATATTTCTCAAAAACATGGGCAAAATGTGGGCACGAATCATGTGTCAGCAATGACGGCTTTTTGTATTTGCAATCACATTTCTCGTTTGGTGAAACAACGCATGTCGGCAGCAACGCCTCCGTATCATCGAAATAACCGTCCGGCGCCTTTCAATATTGCAAGCCGCCGGCCAGCCAACCATCGAAAGGGACGATATCATGGCGAAGCTTACAGAGGAAATGAAGGATTTCATCAGCAGCAATCTCGCTTGGGTGGCCACCATCGGCAAGGATGGACACGTCGATTTGGGGCCGAAAATGAGCACGTTCGTCATCGATGACACTCATATCGGCTATCACGAGCGTACCGCCGGCCAAATGTACCGTAATCTGCTCGACGGCAGCGAACTGGTCATCGCAGTGGCCAATCTTGAGCAGAAGCGAGGTTATCGTTTCCGTGGCAACGTCACTCTGCATTCCGATGATGCGATCTACGATGAGCAGGTCGCCGTGGCCGAACATAACGGCACGAAGAAGCCCATGACCATTCCCGTTCTGGAGATCACGGAGATTCAGGACTTGACGCCGGGGGCGACCGCAGGCAAGACCATCGTCAAGGACTGACGCCCGTTCAACGCATACGGCTAATACCATCCATCCAAACGCGGAAACGCGCTCTGGCCCTCCCTTGGAAAGAAGGTCCAGAGCGCGTTTCGTTTTTCTGTCAAGACAAAAAGAGCTAGATCAAAGTATTTCCGCTCCGTCATGCAGTGACGTTGCGCAATAACGCTATTTGATGATCGGTCTCAACGGCGCGGACACGTCCACGTTATGCTTGTCTCCAATCACGTTCGGATCATTGACAATCTTGTCCACCACCGCTTTCTTGAGCTTCAGGTCCGAGGAATCACCCCATACGATCACGCGGTCTCCCCCATTGAGTTCCGTGGTGATGGAATCCTGGGTCGCCGCGGTGACCTTGGTGATGGAGTTGCGCATCGATTCCGGCAGTGAGCTGAGAATCTTCAACGCTTCCTTGATAGGACGCCTAGACAGGCTCGCATCGACGTTCTGCACTTCGATGACGGGAATGCCTTCCACGGAAACGCCGCTGACGGAATTGAGCACGCGGCCCTTGCTGTCGACCGCCGTCATATGGTCCTCGCTGGTTTTGAGCATGGCCGCGGGTTTCTGCGCCTTGATCGTCACTTCAAGCGAGTTCGGCAGCTGTTTCTTCGACTTGGCTGACGTGACTCCCGGAATCGCCTTGATCTGCTTCTCCACGGCTCCATCCGAAACCAGGAACAACGATTTTCCGGACTGCTGCCTCGCGATGTCAAGCACCTGCGATTCGCTCACCCATTCGTTGGCGCCGACCACGCTGATGTTGCCTGGCTCCAAACGGAACACCGACGAGAAGAGGAACAGCCAGACGACAGCTCCCAAAACCACGGCTACGACAAGACCGATGAGCACGCGCAGGACTATGGCTCGCGCGCCGGCCTGACGGCGTTCCTTGAGCCGTTCGCCGAAATCAACCACTTTCGGACGTGTCATGATGCCGATCGTGCCGGTGGTCTCCTGCAGGGTTTTGGAAACCAGGTCCTCGCTTTGCAAACGTCGCGCGTCTACGAAGCCTTCGGCTTTTGAACGGTCCGCGTACCCTTCAATCGACCGTCCTTCGGCATGCTCCGATGAGATGGACCGTCCGGAACGTCGTCCGCCCGACTGGTCCGTCTCCTGCACATCCTTGCCGGAACTGATGACCCGTCGAGCCATCAGCCCTCGCAATCCCAACGATGCGCTTCAAGAGCATGCAGGATGACCTCGTCCATCTGCGTGATGTCGCCGGCGCCTACGGTGAAGATGACGTCGCCATGATGCGCGCGCATCACCATCATCTGGGCCGCGGTGTGCATGTCTTCGACGCCACGGATCCAGTCCTTGGCCGGTTCATGCTCAAGCTTGAGCGCCTCGTCCACGATGGTGGCCGGAGTCACGTCGGGGAAATCCTCCTGCTTCTCGCGCGCGGGGAAGATGCCGGTAACGATGACGTCATCGGCCTTGGCAAGCGCCTGCGCGAATTCAGAGCTGAAGAAACGCGTGCGGGAGAACAGGTGCGGCTGGAAGATCACACGGATCTTGGACTGCGGGTAGCGGCGACGGGCCGCATCCAGCAGCGCAGCGATTTCGGTCGGATGATGCGCGTAATCATCGACGACCGTCACTTGGCTGACGGTGCCACGGACCTGGAAGCGGCGTGCGGCACCGAGGAACGAGGTGACCGCCGCGGAGGCACGTTCGACGTCCATGCCCAACAGCGCGGCCGCGATAATCGCCGCGGAGGCGTTGCGTGCGTTGTGGATGCCGGGAACGGTAAGCGTCACTGCGATGCGGCGCTCCTCTTCGCCGATCAGTCCGCCCGGAATATGCAGCGTGAAATGTTCGGCGCCGCTTTCGGCGGTTTCGCTTTCCGATTCGATGCGTACCAGCGTGGCACCGTTCAGGTCGCCCAATTCGGCGGCGTTCCGTGTTGAATAGACGATCGTGCGTCCGGCCACGGTGGCGTCAAGCGCACGTAGCACGGCAAGGTTGCCTTCGTCGTCGCCGCACATGATTACGGCTTTGGTGGCGTGTCCGGCATGGTCCACGAATGCGGCCCGATAATTGTCCTGCGTGCCGTAGTGGTCAAGGTGGTCGGCTTCGGAATTGGTGATGATGGCGATTTGCGGATGGTATTTGGCGAAGCTGCCGTCCGATTCGTCGGCCTCGGCCACCAGCACGTTGCCCTTGCCGGCATGGCCGCCGTCCAAAATGGCACCGTCTTTGCCTTGGATGGAACCGCCGATGGCGTAGCTCGGATCGGCGAGTTCGCCTTCTCCGGCGTTCACGAGAATGTGCGCCAGCATGGAGCTGGTCGTGGTCTTGCCGTGGGCGCCGGCCACGGTCACCGCACGTTTCGCGTTCATCAGCAGGGCGAGGATGTCGCTGCGGTGCACGATGCGCTCCCCTGCCTCATGCGCGGCGACGATTTCCGGATTGTCCGGCTTGATGGCGCTGGAGAACACGACGGTGTTCTTGCCTTCGACGTTCTTCGCCTGCTGGCCGAATTCGACGGTGATGCCGAGGCTTTGCAGACGGTCGGTTTTGGCGCTTGGCTCACGGTCCGAACCATCGACCTCGACACCCTGCTCATGCAGCATTTCAGCGAGCACGCTCATGCCCGCGCCACCGATGCCGATGAAATGCGTGGCACCTAGGTCATGCACCGTCTCTTCAGGTGCGAACGACGCATGGGTTGGGTCAAGAATTATGGTACCGGCTTCACGCTGGTTGTCAGACACGATTGCTCCTCGTAAATTGTTTTCAAGCTCATTTCATTATGGCCGCACCCATGGTCTCCCACGGGGTGCGGCCATGATTGTTCGGCCGGTTAATCAGCTGGCTGATCGATTAGCGCGAGCACGCGCTTCGCCATGACTTCGGCGGCGTCGCGGATGCCGTATTTCCACGCGTTGGCACCGTATCGGGACAGCTTGTCCGGATCGGCAAGCAGTTCCGGCACATGGCCACGGACCCAATCCGGGGTGAAATCGCCATCCGCCACCATCAAGCCCCCTTCCGCGTCGACCACGGGCTGCGCGTTGAAACGCTGCTCGCCATTGCCGATCGGCAGAGGCACGTAAATCGCCGGCAGTCCCAAAGCCGTCAGCTCGCTGACCGTGCCGGCTCCGGAACGGCAGATGATCAGATCGGCGCAGGCGAACGCCAGATCGATGCGTTCCAGATAGGGAGCCACACGGTAGTCGCCATCCGAAACGTGGTCGGGGCCAAGCTCGCCGAGCACGTCCTCTCCGGCGCTTACCGACACCAAGGAACGCACTTCGTCGTCTTTGCCCTTACCGGTCAGATGAATCACCTGGGCGTGCGCAAGCAGATCCTTGGCGGAAGCGGCCACAGCCCTGTTCACGTTCACCGCGCCCAAGGATCCGCCGGTGATGACCACGAGCGGACGGTCCGGATCGACACCAAGCTGCGCCGCGGCGGCTTTACGAGTGGCGGTACGGTCATGTTCCAGATCGGACGCCAATCGTGCGATTGCCGGACGAAGCGGCAGACCCACGCGTTCGACTTCGACGCCCCTGCGTGGTTTCAGTCCTGGCTGGGCGTATGCGGCACCGATCATGGACGCCCAACGCGCGCCCAGCTTGTTGGCCATGCCTGCGCGTGCGTTCTGTTCGTGAATCGCAATCGGAATGCCCATGCTGTGCGCGGCCGCGTATACGGGTGCGGACGTGTATCCGCCGAAACCGACGACCACTTGGGCCTGATGCCGGGTGAGGATGTCACGTACTTTGGCCTTCTCGGCCTTCCATTTGGCTGGAAACTGCAGCGCAGCCTTGTTGGGCCTGCGCGGGAACGGCACTTTTTCGATGGTTTCCAGTTCGAAACCGGCCTGCGGAACCAAATCACGCTCCAGACCGACGGCGGTGCCCACCACCGCGATATCCGCTTCCGGTTCAAGCTCGCGAATCACATGCGCCACGGCGAGCAGAGGATTGACGTGGCCTGCCGTGCCGCCACCGGCAAGAACGATATGCTTCTGATTGCTCATAATCCACGAGCTTAGCCCACCATGCGGCGGCAGGCCACGCGGCATACCGCCGCCGATGCAGATACTTACATTTCGTCTACGTTTCTTTTGCTTGCTTCGCAACTCGCATGACGGGAACCGATTACAGTATGCGGTTCTCGGCTTTGACCTGCGGCTGCTCCTTCATCAGGCTGATGGCCACGCCGGCGGCCCCCAGACACATGATAAGAGACGATCCGCCTGCTGATACGAACGGCATCGGCACGCCCATGACCGGCAGCAGGCTGACGACGACGCCGATGTTGACAAACGCCTGGCCGACGATCCATACCGCGATGCACACCAACGCCATGGTGATGTACCGGTCGCGGACCTGCACGGCCACCATCAGCATGCACCACGTCATGACGATGAACAGCAGAATCACCATGGCTGCTCCGACGAATCCGGTTTCCTCGCCGATGATGGCGAAGATGAAATCGTTGTGCGCTTCGGGAAGATAGCCCCATTTCTCGCCGGAATTGCCGATGCCGACGCCCAACAAGCCGCCGGATGCGATCGCGTATTTGCCGTGGACCGCCTGATAGCACACGCCCTGCAGGTCGGACGGAGAGCAGGTCCGGTAGGCCGCCATGATGCGGCCGAGTCGGTTGGGGCTGGTCAGAATGAATCCGACGATACCGCATATGCCAAGCAGCGCGGCTCCGGCAAGCCATTTGCCGGGGAATCCGCCAAGCAGCAATGCAATGCCGCCAATTGCGAGAATAATCAAGCCCGTACCAAGATCCTTGCCGGACATGACCAGGCAGAACGCGCACAGATAGCCGAGAATAAGCTTGGAGTACGCGCGGGGCGCGCCGACCTTCTTCACCTGCTTGCGCGCGTTGATCAGCTCGTTCGGCATCCAGATGCATAACGCCAGCTTGACGATTTCCGCGGGCTGCATGGTGAACACGCCCGGAATGCCGATCCATCCTTTGTTGCCGTTGACTTCGACGCCCAATGGTGTCAGTGTGGCGGCCTGCATGACCATGGCGCCAAGCAGGAACCAGAAGCTGATCTTTCGGTAGAAGCTGGCCGGCAGCATCATCGTGATGAATGCTATGACCAGGCCGAACACGCAGTACATGCCCTGTTTCAGCGCCTGCGCCCATGGCGACTGCCCGTTGGCGATCATGTTCACCGAAGAGCTGGAGAACACCATGATCACGCCGAAGATCGTGAGGATGATCACGCATAGGCGGAATCCGTGGAAGCACCATAACGGGTTGGCGAGATTACGCGTTCCGCCGTTCTTCAACGGTTCTCGTGTCTGTGCCGCGGCGCCGTCCGTCATGTTCGGACGGCTTGCGGAAGACGTGATGCTACGGCTGGCCTCAGGCTTCCCCATGCTCATTCACCCAACGCTGAGCCTGCTGCGCGAACTGGTTTCCGCGATCGGCGTACGACTTGAACTGGTCCATGGACGCGCAGGCCGGAGCCATGAGCACCACATCGCCGGATTGCGCGTAGGTGCCGGCAGCGTCGATGGCGCGGGCCATGACGGTGTCGTTGTCCGTGGGATCGATGATGGACATGGGAATGTCGGGAGCGCTTACCTTGAACGCGTCCAGCATTGGCTGCTGGTCCTTGCCGATGATGATGGCCGCCTTGATGGTGTGCGCCTGGTCGGCGACGAGCTGTTCGAAACGGCTTCCTTTGGCAAGTCCGCCGGCGATCCACACCACGGACTTGTCCGCGAAGCTGTTAAGCGACGCCTTGGCCGCATGCGCGTTGGTGGCTTTGGAGTCATCCACGAAACGGATGGCGCCACCGTCGGACGTTTTGGCGACGGCGACGGTCTGGATGCGGTGGCCGCCC
>OHVH01000205.1_pt1 | contig 10659 bp, 9 predicted proteins | sample 1579361 | NCBI WGS metagenome assembly OHVH01 (sample SAMEA3882507, study PRJEB24775) | human gut metagenome | biome: human-associated habitat; feature: intestine environment; material: feces | place: Netherlands | collected 2009/2010
GAGCTTTTGGGCCTTCAGCCCGTACTTGAACCACATGCGAAACTTCAGTAAAATAAGTAAATACGCTTGCAAAAGTACGAAGATAATTTCAAAAAAAGGTAAAATATTCTCAAAATGTTTACGAAACATGCAAATAATTGAGTATTTCTCAATATTATTCCTTATCATTGATAATCATAAGATACGAGCGAAAAAAGATTATTTTGGAGATTTTCGAGTTACTTTCTTTTCTCCAATAACTCTTCTGTTGGAATATAACTGCTGCCGAGAGCAATAAACGTAAGGTTGAAGAACAACAAGGTAAGCAATACGGCTGGACCTACTATATATAATAAGGTAGTAGAAAAGATGGCAACTGGCATAGCGAGAACTGCGAGCCATAGAATGATTACACTGGCACGCGAATATCTTACGTAAGGCAACAAATCCGTTGCAGCCATTGTCTCCAACATATTTTTACGCCTAATCATCTCCTGAATAATCATGTATATGCAATAGAAAACACTTACGCAAAACAGAGTCAGCATCAGATAAAGCCCCTCTCTGATATACAGGCTATGATGAAGACTGATACCCACGCAAAAGACCACAATGATGGCAGCATAAATACCACTGCACATCAGTATCATCTTTCTGAGGTTAGCACGGGTGGTTTCTATGTTGTAGATTCCTATGGAGATGAGCGAGAAGCAGGGGGTATAGAGGAGGATGTTGATGACCGCCCCCAGATTATCGTGCATAGCACGGAACCCGAAAGTCATCTGCAGCACATATTGTATCGCCAGTCCTATCAGGGCAGCAACGATCATCCATCGAGAACGCTCATACCGCTTGTTCTCCCATCTTACATGCAGATGAGAGAGTGCTACGATGAAGGCATTGATGAGCATGAATATGAAGCATGCAAACTGAAGTAGAAATAATGAATCCATACGCTTCTTATCTTTTGTTTACTTTCTTGTATTTTTGATTACTTGCTGTAGGATTATCTGGATTAGTCATCTGCAAATATCCTGCTGCAACAAGGGATGTAATGTAACGCTCTCGGTTCTTGGTTTGATTGGATAAACCAAGGCGTTCCATGATCTCTGCGGTAGTTCGAGGAACTGAACAGAAATTGACTATATCCCTTTGCTTATTAGACAATGACACTTTTTTAGTGTCAGAGTCTTGGACTTGGTTACTTTTCCCTTCGACTTGGTTACTTTTCCCCTCGACTTCGTTACTTTTTTGTTCGACTTGGTTACTTTTTCCCTCGACTTCGTTACTTTTTTCCTCAACTTGGTTACTTTCTCCTCTCCAAACTGTGATGACAAATTCCTGTGCCTTGTTATTATTCATAAATGTGACATTGATGTCTTCATCCAGAGCACGAGTGATGCCGCTACCTACACCAGTGTATGGCAGCAAGTATATAGCATTGTTAAAAAGGAACATATTGCGAGGCATGGAAGTTCCTGCCTTGATGTCATCAATAGTGAGTCCGTTAGGCAATGCACCAGGACTGTGAATCTCAACACGATTGTCGAAAATGAAAATGCGAACAGGGGCTTTCATGTTCAACGAGCGATGTACAAGGCTGTTTACTGTGAACTCAACCAAACTGGTATAAGGTATTTCCAACTTACCCATGCTGTTGAATTCATCTCCCACCTGCACATTATGCAGATTACGAGTGAAGAAATCCATGATAGTGTCATATTGATGAAGCAGATTCCCCTCCATATCTGCATCATTCACCTTGTCACGGAACACCTTGCTGCCAACACTGTTGCCAGCAAAACAGATACACTTGGCTGTCATCATTGGCATCCAGCGCTGGGTGTATTTGCCAAACAGAAGCATGGCAGCAACGGTCAGTGTGCCATCGGGACGGATAAATCGCAGATTGCGAAGTATCTTCTCACAGTCATGTCCCTTAGCTATGGCAGAGCAAATCATATCAAGTGATGCTTCATGAAAAGCGTCACCTGTCAAGCCTTTCTTCTCCAACACTCTCTCAAAACGGTTGCCAAGAAACTGCTTGATGGTCGTTGCATCAAGGTCGTTGACAGTTGCATCCCTAACACCAGCCTCGTCTGGTGCAAAACTACCGCAGTCGGTCATCATTTCTGCAAGTTCAGCATTATCGAACACTTTACGCTTGTCGGCACCATTCTTCACCCATACGATTCCCTTGTTGTCATGATAAGGCTTGTTGAGTCCTTCCTTCACAGTAGCAACAACCAAGTTGCCATCCTCGACCTCAACAGTATCTATCTTTATCAGAATGGATGGCACTACGTTTTCTGAAGCAATGTCACTCAACAAGTTGGTTGTTTCTTGTACCTCAGAATACGACAAGGCATTGGTTTCTCCGGTCTTATCCTTTATACCAACTACCAACTTTCCACCATGTGAATTACTGAACGCCACTAACTCACAAGCAATATCATATTTGTCGAGAATGCGTTCCTTGAACTGCACCCCCGACACCTCGCCAGCCTTTATCTGTTTCAATATATCGTCCATCATTCTTTGATACATTCTTTGTTCAACAAATCGTTTACATCCACTTTCAGCAAATCAGAAATCCGTATTAAGGTTTCCAAGTCTGGTTGGCAAGTGTTGGTGCACCATTTAGAAATGGTTGCTTGGTCTTTACCCAACATTTCTGCCAACCACTTGTTTGAGTGCTTGGTTACTGCTAACATTATCTTCAATCTGTTTACATCTTTCTTTGCCATACTATATATATAAAATAGGTAAATACACTTGCAAAAGTACGAAAATAATTTCAGAAAAAGGAACAATAGCCTCAAAATGTTTACGAAACATGCAAATAATTGAGTATTTCGCAATATTGCCCGTTTCATAAATAATCATAAAAACAAAGTAAAAAAAGGTGTTTTTTGGAAAATTAGATTTATCTTTGCATATATATTTGAAGGCGTTCTTTGCATATTGCAAAATACAGAAACGAGCAGAAGTCCGCTCGTTTCCATATTGTTACCTATATAATATAGGCAAACGCCCAACTTCTTGATTTTCAATCAAAGTCCAATTTAGAGCGAGTTAGTATTTTTAACGAAGTTTCAAATTGAAAGCTGCTGAAAATCGCCCCTTATCGCCACCCAAAATTTGGTGGTTCCCCCAAAAAGCCGTATCTTTGCACTGCCATTCTGAGATAAGGCGCCAACGTTATCTTTAAGTTAATCTCCCACTTTTAATATGGCTTTTTCACAAAAAAGATGTATCTTTGCAGCGGAAAAGGAGACAATGGCTGATTTGGCTCCCGTAATCATCAAAAACGGATAAGATTATGGCTGATACTAAGTTACTCCTGGTTGAGGATGATGAAAACCTCGCCTATATGGAGAAAAGCTGCTTCGAAGATATCATCGGAGGATATGAAGTGAAAACCGCCGTTAACGGCAAGGAAGGACTGAAGGCGTGGAGAGACTTTCAGCCCGATGTCATCGTATCGGATATCGACATGCCTATCATGGACGGCATCGAGATGGTGAAGAACATCCGAGAGGTGGATGGAGAAACCATCACCCTCTTTACCACCGGTCTCACCTCGCCCAAGGACCTGAAGGCAGGTTATGCCGCCGGAGCCAACAACTATATCAAGAAGCCTTTTATTCCCGAAGAGCTTGATGCCCACATCCACAGCCTCATCCAGCTGAAAGCCGGAAAGCGCAGCGAGAATGCCAGCTGCCAGATCAAGCTGGGAAGATATACACTGGATGCCAACCACGCCACCCTGAAAGATACGCAGGAAGGCAGCGAGAAGATGCTTACCGCACGAGAGGCTAAGATCCTCGAACTGCTGGCAGTAAACAAGAACGAGGTGGTGCGCCGCGAAGCTGTACTGAGCCGTTTCTGGGGCGTGGAAGACAAGGATTACTTCGCTTCCAGAAGCCTGGATGTTTTCATCAAGAAAATCCGCACGGCACTGGAAGACGAGCCTGCCGTAGAACTGAAAACCATCAGAGGAGTGGGATTCAAGCTCATCGCAGAATAAACATTCCCCTACCCCCGCATAACATTATACGAGAATCAAATTAGAATAAAGAAAAAAAGACAGAAAAGACATCATTATGCTGAAAGCGATATTATACTACATACTGTTCCTGGCAGAATATCTCAGCACCATCTTCCTGGGAGGATTCCTGGTGGGACTCTACATGGCTATGAACATGCCTTCGGGCTCCCACAGCCAGCAGATAGAAGGGCTGGAGGAATCCAGCTATCCGTTTATGATAGTCATCGGATTTCTGGGCATACTCATCGTATGGTTCACCTTCGGACATTACAAATTCTCCAGGTTCTCGCTTGGAAAGGTGATTCCTGCCGCCAAATGGAAGGCGATGACCATTTGCACCATTCCGATTCTGGGCTTCACCATGGTCTTCTATTCCATCATGAACCTCTTCCATCTCGACTTCCTGCCCAAGCAGATGATGGAGATGAGCTATCTCGGCTTCCTGCCTTACAATATCATCGGATCGTTTATATCTGTCTATATCTTCTTCGGCGCCATCCAGGAAGAACTGATCCGCTGCGGCAAGAAGAGATGGGTGCAGCTGCTTACCCTCTCGATCATGATGCTGCCTGCATGCATGATGTCGGTAACACCCAGTGGTGATATCAATGTAGATCTGACCGTGCTCGGTTTTATCTCCCTCTGCTATTGCAGCTGGATATACGGCAAGACACGCAGCACCATCATTCTCATCGTGCTCTATTTCATATCCAGTCTGGTTCCCTTCCATTTTGAATCGAAAGTGCTCGGCATATTGCTCCTGATAGCCGGTACGGCCTTAACTATAGGTGGATTCGCTGCCCTGAGCAGGAAACTGCCTGAAATGCTTGTGAAAGATGAAGACGAATAGAGCCAAGGCACTCAGCACCACGGCACTGATAGCCGTGCTCTGCATGCAGCTGTTCTGGATGTGGAACTCGCTGCAGATGACCGTTCATCAGATGGGATATGAAACGCCCTGGAACCTGGCACCGGATGTCAGGGCACAGGCCCTGCTCGCAGCCTTTTACGAAAGCAAGTTCACGGTTCTCACCTCGCTCCTTACAACAGTGGTGATCATCCTGAGCCTCATCGACCAGATCAACTACATCGATGAGCAGGAAAGGGTGCGACTGCTGCGTGAGGACTTCTCCTATGCAATGGTTCACGACATGAAGTCGCCGCTCACCTCCATCATCATGGGAACCAAGTATCTGCACAGCGGCGTACTGGAGAAGAAGCCGGAAATGAAGGAGAAATATTTCTGCATCGTAGAAGACGAGGCGCAGCATCTGCTTGCCCTCATCAACCGCCTGCTCACCATCTCGAAGCTGGAGCACGGCAAGCTGCATATTCAGAAGGCGGAAGTAAATTTGGAAACGATGATAGAGGATGTGGTGGATAAATACAAGGCGAAATCAGCGAAACCGATCTATATCATCACCCGGTTTGGAGCTACCTCTGCCCTAGCCGACGAGGAATATCTGAAGGAGGCGATCAGCAATCTGGTGGATAATGCCACCAAGTACTCGAAGGAGGAAATCAACATTGAGATTTCCACCCTGGAGGATGACAGAAACGTGTATATCAAGATTTTTGATGAGGGTATCGGCATAGCCAAGAGCGAACTGAAGACCATCTTCAACCGCTTTGAGCGCGCCGCTGAGCACGAAAAGGATGCCCGCAAGACTCGTGGCGGCTTCGGCATCGGTCTGAACTACGTGCTGCAGGTAATCAACGCCCATAGCGGTAAGATAAGTGTGAAGAGCGAGAAAGACAAGTGGTCGGAGTTCACCATTTCGCTGCCGAAATAATCAGACAGCAGTTTATCTGTTGTATTATCTGTGACTTATCTGTTGTATTCACCCTATATTTCTTCTCTTAAACTTAATTCCAGAAACTTATCGCAGAGCTGATATCCCCCCTCATCCTGCGTGATAAAATCCCTTTCGAGCAAGGTCTTCACGGCTCCCTGCACAGTACTGGCACCCAGACGATACTTATGCAGAAACTCCTGCGACATCAGCGAGGAAGGACTTCCCTCCCTGGCAATGGCTATGAGCACCTGCTTCTGCTTGCTGGTAAGCTGGAACAGCAGAGCCTGATAGGCAAAACGATGCTGCGAAAGAATGCTCTCTATGCAATATTCCACATCCTCTTTTCCCAGAACCCTGGAATCTGAAATCGAAGTATAGAGCATGTTGAGCACATACTGAATATACCAGGTAATACCATCAAAACGATGATAAAGATAGGAGAACGCTTCCGCAGAAATCTCCTTGTTGATCTTAGACAGATGATGGTTGGCAAACTCCAGATAGGTCTGTTCGTTGATAGCCTCCAATCCCATGATGCTCGAACTGTGATAGAAAGGACGTGACCTGGAGGTAAACATCAGTGCCATCATGTGGCGCTTGGAACCAGAGAAGATGAAGTTAGCGTTATGACAGTTCTGGATACGCTTGCGCAAAGTAGCCTCCACCGTTTTCTCTGGATAACCGGCAATGGTCTGGAATTCATCAATAGCAATTAGGCAAGGTTTATCTGCCTGGGAAAGATAGGCAAAGATTTCATCCAGCGTAATATCAGGCGACTGAATATCTCCGATGCCCACGCTCCATTCCGGATTTCCATTGATATCGAAAGAAATGGTAGATTTCAGCGACTGAAGCATATTCAGAAAGAACTCCCACACCTTTCTGCCCTTGGGTTTCAAGGCTGCAAGAATCCCCTTGCCCAGTGCATAAACAAACTCCCCGAGATTCTTGGTATCATAAATATCAATATAGATACAATGATACTGCTCCCGGATTTCCTTCTGATAGAAACAATGATAAATCAATCCCGACTTTCCCAATCGTCGTGGTGCTATCAATGCCACATTGCATCGGTTGGTTAGATGCCGTGTAAGCAAGGCGGTTTCTTCTACCCTGTCGCAGAAGAAATCTGGGGATAAATACCCTTCTATGAGAAACGGATTGGTCTGTACCATAAGCATTTACTGAATTATGAATTTTACGTAACGAAGATTTCATAATCTCCGGATGCAAAGATACATATTATATTTGAAACCCGCAAGTTTTTTTGGGAAAAATATAAAAGCTGCACAAATGTAAACCGCCATTTATATAAATGACGGTTTACATTATGAAGTTTTACAGATTTTTAAGAGCAACTTTCCACCCATTTCTAAAAAAAAGCAATACCTTTGCTGCAGAATAAGATATTCAAACATAAATAAATAGGAATAAAGATGGACTTAAAAGGAATCTACACAGCCGATGCCAATCGCTATGGCGATGCAGAGGCACTTTACAAGAGATGCGGCAAGAGCGGAGTCTTGCTGCCTAAGGTTAGTCTGGGATTCTGGCACAACTTCGGAGGAGTGGATCCTTACGAGAGAAGCCGTGCCATCACCCATTATGCCTTCGACCACGGAATCACCCACTTCGACCTTGCCAACAACTATGGTCCTCCATACGGAAGTGCTGAGGAAACCATGGGTAGACTGATGAAGGATGATTTCCAGCCTTATCGCGACGAACTCTTCATCTCTACCAAGGCGGGATACGATATGTGGGAAGGTCCTTACGGCAACTGGGGCTCTCGCAAGTATCTGATGGCGAGCCTCGACCAGAGTCTCAAGCGCATGAATCTGGACTATGTGGATCTCTTCTACAGTCATCGCTACGACCCGAATACCCCACTCGAGGAAACCCTCCAGGCAATGGTAGATATCGTGAAGCAGGGCAAGGCACTCTATCTCGGCATCAGCCGATGGCCACTGGAAGCCCTGAAGTTCGCAGATAAATACCTAAAGGAGCGCGACTGTCCGCTGCTCATCTTCCAGGACAGACTCAACATGCTTGACCGTGCGCCACAGGAGAACGGAACCCTCGACTACTGCCACGAAAACGGCATCGGATTCATCTCCTTCTCTCCCCTCGCCCAAGGTCTCCTCACCGACCGCTATCTCAACGGAATCCCAGCCGATAGCCGCATGGCAAAGGAGCACTTCCTGAAGCACAGCGCCCTGACTCCGGAACTCCTGGAACAGTTGAAGCAATGGAATGCGGAAGCCGGCGAACGAGGCGAAACCCTCGCCGAGATGGCACTGGCGTGGATTCTCCACCAGAAAGGCGTAACCAGCGTACTGGTAGGTGCCAGCTCAACAGCCCAGCTTGAAAAGAACATGAAATGCGTTCATGCCAAGGCATTCTAGAAATAGATAGTAGCCAGCTAAAATATCAGGTTTTAGTGGCTACTATTTTTGTTTTTATACCTTATTATATATCTTTATGCGCCTTTTAGTATGATTTTTCAAAGAAAAGCAGTACCTTTGTACCCAAAATAGAAATTTGCATTCATGAATACAAAGATAAACGAATTTGAAGTGATGGCACCTGTGGGCTCGCGCGAGTCTTTGGCTGCCGCTATTCAGGCTGGTGCCGACTCCGTATATTTCGGAATCGGCAAGTTGAACATGCGTTCACATTCTGCCAATCATTTTACGATCGACGACCTGCGTGAGATTGCTGCCACCTGCAACGAGCATGGCATCAAGACTTATCTCACCGTCAACACAGTGATTTACGATAACGACATCCCTACGATGAAGGAAATCATTGATGCTGCCAAGGAGGCAGGCATCTCTGCCGTCATCGCCAGCGATGTGGCTGTGATGAGCTATTGCAATGAAGTAGGAGAGGAAGTGCACCTTTCCACACAGTTAAATATCTCTAACACAGAGGCTTTGAAGTTTTATGCACGCTTTGCGGATGTTTCCGTTCTGGCACGTGAATTAAACATGGACCAGGTGAAGCATATCCATGAGCAGATAGAGCAGCAGAATATCTGCGGCCCTATGGGCAAGCAGATTCGCATCGAAATGTTCTGCCATGGCGCCCTGTGCATGGCTGTATCGGGCAAATGCTATATGAGCCTTGCCAATGCCAACCGCTCTGCCAACCGTGGCGAATGCGTTCAGATTTGCCGCCGCAGCTATACCGTTACGGATAACGAAACCGGCAACCAGCTGGAAATAGACAACAAGTATGTAATGAGTCCGAAGGACTTGAAGACCATCCGCTTCATCGACCGCATGATGGATGCCGGTGTACGCGTCTTCAAGATTGAGGGTCGTGCCCGTGGACCTGAATACGTATATACCGTAGTGAAGTGCTACAAGGAGGCGATAGCCTCCGTACTGGATGGTACCTTCACCGAAGAGAAGAAGGATACCTGGGATGAAAGACTTGCCACCGTATTCAACCGTGGTTTCTGGGATGGTTACTACCAGGGTCAGACCCTCGGCGAGTGGAACAAGCACTATGGTTCTGTGGCTACCGAGAAGAAGGTGCTCGTGGGCAAGGTGATGAAATACTTCTCCAAGCTGGGCGTGGCAGAGGTTGCCGTAGAGGCTTCTACCTTCGACAAGGGCGAGAAACTTCTGATTACGGGTAACACCACCGGCGTGATGTATCTCAATGCCGATGAAATCCGCTACGACCTGAAGCCTGTGGAAACAGCGCAGCAGGGTTGGAGAGTGTCTATCCCTGTACCGGATAAGGTGCGCCCTAACGATAAGCTCTATAAGTTGATTACAGTAAACGAAATTAAAGAAATAAAATAATGGCAACAATTAATGAATTGCAGGATGAAGTGGTAGAGGAGTTCCAGGATTTCTCCGACTGGATGGATAAGTATCAGATGCTCATCGACTTGGGCAACGAGTTGGCTCCTCTCGACGAGAAATACAAGAACGAGCAGAACCTTATAGACGGCTGCCAGAGCCGCGTATGGTTGCAATGCGACTACGAGGATGGCAAGCTCGTATTTACAGCCGATAGCGATGCTCTTATCGTAAAGGGAATCATCGCCCTCCTGATTCGTGTATTGAGCGGTCATACTCCAACAGAGATTATGGATACCGACCTCTATTTCGTAGAGAAGATTGGCTTGAAAGATCACTTGAGTCCTACCCGCAGCAACGGTCTGCTGGCGATGATCAAGCAAATTCGCATGTACGCCCTGGCTTACAAGACCAAGGAGGCAGAGGCATAAATATACAAAAGAGTAGGGGATAGCCCCCTCATTTCAGAATAACTATGCGTAAATTAAGAACGATAGAGATGAATCGCCTCACGCTGGAGGAATTCAAGGAGGCAGAGAAGCTTCCATTGATAGTAGTCCTGGATGATGTGCGATCATTATATAATGTGGGAAGCGTGTTCCGCTCCTGCGATGCCTTCCGTATAGAGGCGGTGTATCTTTGCGGTATCACCGCCACTCCTCCCAATACCGAAATCCACAAGACGGCACTGGGCGGCGAAGACAGCGTGGATTGGGAGTACTGCAAGACCACCGAAGAAGCTGTGGAAAAGCTGAAGCAGAAAGGCTACTTTGTGTATAGCATCGAGCAGGTAGAGGGTTCTACCAAGCTTCAGAACCTACCCGAGGCTCATGAGGAGCTTTTCAAACAGGAGAAAGAATCCGAAAAACAGGGAAAGGAATCTGAAAAGCAGGAGAATTCTTCCCTCCCTAAAGGCTACGCCGTTATCTTCGGCAACGAGGTAAAGGGTGTGAAGCAGAACATCGTGGATATGAGCGATGGCTGCCTGGAGATTCCACAGTTTGGCACCAAGCATTCC
>OHVH01000208.1_pt1 | contig 10578 bp, 6 predicted proteins | sample 1579361 | NCBI WGS metagenome assembly OHVH01 (sample SAMEA3882507, study PRJEB24775) | human gut metagenome | biome: human-associated habitat; feature: intestine environment; material: feces | place: Netherlands | collected 2009/2010
ACATATTTAAATTTATTTGAGTAATATTCAAGAACATCTTCATTTTCCATTAGAATTTTTATTGTATAATTTATAATATCATCAAAATCAATAGCATTATTTTCTCTTAATCTCTTTTGGTATAAATTATAAACAGATGCAATCTTTTCTTTTCTAAAATCTCCATTTGCTCTTGCTTGGTATTGTTCTGGTTCTAGCATTTCATTTTTTGCATTACTAATTTCAGAAAGAACCGCTCTATCTGTAAACATTTTATCATCAATTGCTAAATCTTTTAAACACCCTTTTACTAATGTCTTTTGGTCAGATGTATCAAAAATAATAAATGAAGAATCAAATCCAATTCTATCAATGAATCTTCTTAGAATTCTAACACAAATAGAATGGAATGTACCCATCCAAATATCTTTTGCAGCTTCTCCCACTAAGCCCTCTATTCTTTCTTTCATTTCATTTGCAGCCTTATTAGTAAAAGTAATCGCTAATATATCCCAAGGATGAACGCCCTTTTCTCCAATTAAATAAGCTATCTTATGTGTTAATACCTTAGTTTTACCACTTCCAGCACCAGCTATAACCAAACAAGGTCCTTCTGTATTAACCACAGCCTCATATTGTTTATCATTTAATCCTTTTAAAATATCTTGCATCAAATCTTCCTTTCTCGAAACACAAGGGACAGGTCTCAAATGTCTCATTTTTATGTCGTTTTTTGTCGCTTTTCTTGTTTAATTCTATATATTTCTTTTTTTTAATATTTTAATTTTTTATATTTTTTCAAATGTCTGTTTGCATTTTACTATATCCCTATATAAAAAGCAAGTGAATTTTAAAAATTACTTGCTTTTGTTTTGCATCTCTATTCTTTTACTATTTTATGTATTAATCATTAGTTTCCTCTTTTTCCATTGTTTCTTTCTTGTCATCTACTTTTTTACTTTCTAAAGAATCTTCTTTATTATCTTCCACATCTTTCGTTACATTTTTTTCCTCCTTTTGTTCTTCATTAGTATTCTCTATAGTATTAATTTCTACACTTTCCTCTGTATTTAATTCTTTTACATTTTCTTTTACATTTTCTTCTACATTTGATTCTTCTGTACTTTCATCTTTTGAAAAATTTCCATTGTTTATTATTAATTTTTCTACTTCTCCTATATCAGTACCTGTTGAATCTATAATAGATAATGTTCCATTATTTATTATATGATATAATTCTTTGCCATCTATTTTCTTTCCGTTTATATCTAATTTTATACTTTTTTCAGAAGGAATTGTAATATCTGATTCTAACTCTATTCCTTTTAATAATGTTATAGTTGTTTTTTCTCCATCTACGCATGCATTAATTGCTGTTTGTAAATCCATATAATACATAGAACCTACTTTTACCACTGCTTCATCTGTTGCTATAATATTTAATATAGCTGTTTGTATTCCTTCACTCGTTGTTGTATCTATTTTATATCCTTGAGGAATTTCTGTTATAACTCCAGCTATTGATGAAGTACTTCCTTTTATAATTCCGTCGTAAAAATTAAATGTAGATCCATTATTTACTCCATACGTTCCTCCTGTCACTTCCGGTACCTCTTTACTTACTATTTCATCATTTTCTCCTAATGTTAATATTCCTTTTTCATTATATATTCCATATGTTTTCCCTGTTACTGTTCCTCCTGTTATCTTTACATTTGTTGTTCCATCTGTTATTCCATAAGATGTACTTCTTCTATTATAAATTCCATAACCGTTACTATTTTGTATTATTCCTCCTGTCATTTCTACATTTATTTTTGAACCAGCATCACGACCATTGTAAGAATTTTCAATAACTCCTCCTGTCGTCTTTCCTTTTACAGTTCCTCCTGTCACTTTTATATTTGCTTCCTGCGATGAACGATTTTCTATTACTGGTTCATTTCCATGATAAGAATAATTAAACTCTATTACCCCTCCTGTCATTTCTATATTTCCATTATAGTTACTAATTTGATTATTTATTATTGTTCCTCCATGCACCTCTAATTTACTTTCTACTCCTGATATTACTATACAATTTCTATCAGCATATTGACTTGATGTTATCGTTCCTCCTTCTATTACTATAGTTCCTTTACTATATATTGTATTATTATAATTAAAATAACAACTACTCTCTATTGTTCCTCCTGTTACTTTTATACTACTTCCTACATCTCCTTTTATTGCCGTTGATGAATTTATTCCTTTATTCAAACTTATTTTTCCTCCTGCTATTTCTACTGTTGAACCGCTCTCTGCATATACTCCCGTTGTACTTGATGAAGCTATATTTATTATTCCACCACTCAATTTAAACTCTGAGCCATCTAAATTATCTATAAAAACACCAGAAGATATATCATAATACAAATCTCCATTTTCCACTTCAATTATTCCATAATTTTCAATAGATGCATTTTTTATAATACTAGTGGCAGCATCATTTGAATCTGTAATAGTAAGAGTTCCATTATTACAAATATTATTTCCCTTTTTATAAGAAAGTACTTTATGCCCATTTAAATCCAAAATAATATTCTTTCCATTGCCAATATTTGCAATCTCTTGTTCTGCTGTTATATTAATATCCTTTATTACAGTTATCGTTTTTTGTTGTTCTCCACATATATCTATTGCAAGTTGTAAGGTTGTATAACCAACACCATCTATTTCAACTATATTTTCTTCTTGAATTCCAATTCTAGCAACTTCTAAATTATCTTCTGTATTAAATAATATTGATTCATTTGCAGGCACATCATCTACATATCCATATATTGCTGTTTTACCTTTTATTACTCCTCTATAATAATTAAACACAACATTATTACCATTGTAATTATATACTCCATATGTCTTTCCTGTAATTACAATTTTTTCATCACTTTGTGTATTTTCTTTTTCACCCAAAACTAAAGTTCCTGAATTATTTACACCATAGCTATCACTAGAAGTAATATTAACACTATCTATATTAATTACTCCATTAGCTTTATTATCTATACCATATCCTGTTGTAGTTATGTTACTATTTTTTATTGTAATACTTCCTAAATTCGTTACTGCTACATTTGTAGTATTTACATCACAATTAGTAATTTTCATACTTCCAGTATTGTTTACGTTTGATATATTACTATCTATTATATCTATATCTTTACTATTACTTACACTTGTAATTGTCGAATTAATTGCCTTTATTGTTCCTGCATTGCTTATATATTTTGTTAGCCCTCCAGTTATATTAGAAGATCCATTTTGACTTAAAATCTCAATTCTTTCAACAGTTCCCGCGCTTTGATTTATAATTCCAGAAGATTTATTTTGAACATAGCTTACATTTATATCATCTCCACATAAATCTATCGTTCCTTCATTATAATTACATACTACCCCCGTTATATTACTTGTTCCTAATATATTAATATTACCTTCTTTATTATTGTTAATTGCATTAGATGCTTTAATAGTTCCTCCTGTTATTGTAACTTGATTTGCAGAATTATTATTTATAGCATACGAACTACTCTTCACAGTTCCTCCACTTATTGTTAATGATTCTCCATAATTATCAATTGCATAACCATAGTATGAACTTTTATCTACTGTTCCTCCTGCAATTTCTACATTTCCCAAATTATATATTGTCGAATACCTATTACTATATGTTCCTCCTGTTGAACTTAATATTCCAGATGACAATTTAAATGATGCATTTGCATTATTTAAAATTGTATTATCATTTATTGAAGATATAGTACCTTTTCGCTCTTCACTACTATCTATTATTTCTAATTTGCCATTGTTTTCTATAGCATTTCCGTCATATGTTGTAACTATATTGTAAGAATTTAAATCAATTACTACATCTTTTTGATTTGATATTGTAATTTTGTTTGATAAATTTTTATTCTTCAATAAGACAATAGTATCTCCAGCTTTTGAATCTTCAAGTGCTTTTTCAAATTGAGTATAATAGTAACTTCCTATTCTAGCTTCAGCATCTGCCATAATTCCTAGTGTTGCTTTTTGTTTATCTCCTTCTTTATTTACAACGGCACTATAATTTTCTGGCGTTTCTGTTATTTCTCCTTTAAGTGGCGATATTCCTATTACACTTCCATCATAGAAATAAAATGTTCCACTATTATCTATTCCATATGTTTCTCCTTCTATTATTGGCATATTTATTACTTCTTGATCATTTTCTCCAAGAGTTAATGTACCATCATTTTTGATTCCTATACTCTTTGTATTTATTATCTTTCCTGTTTTACTATCGCTGTTATCTACTATTTGCAAACTTCCATGATTTATTATAGTTGCTTCTTGGTTATCAGAACTTATTGTTTTTCCATTTAAATCTATTGTTATATCTTGTCCATCTATAATAATTCCTGATTCTTGTATATCATCTAAAACTCTTATGGTTCTTTTTTCTCCATTTGCTTCACATATTTTTATTGCTTCTTCTAACGTTGTATAAGATTCCCCTGTTTCTACTATCATTGCAACAACTTTACTCCATTTTGCATATAATGTTATATTTCCAGTTTTAGTAGAATCAATTCTTGTTACTTCTTCTCCTTCGTAATTTTCATTTTCGTACCAACCTTTAAACAAATACTCTTCTCCATATGTATAGTTATTCTCTTTTTTTATTGTTGTTTGAACCTTGCTTGTTAAAGGTTTTATATTTACTCCAATGCCAATTTGATATTTTGTTGGATTTTGAGTATTATCAATTACATTGTCAATATCATATGTAACATAATTTATTTCGCCTTGACTAGCTACTTTTGTTCCTGTTGCTTTCAAAGTAACGTTTTTTGCAGGCATTTCTATTGTTGCACTTTGATCTTCTTTATCTGCTATTATTTCTTGGTCCTCTGATACCCATTTATTCCATGTTATTTTATATCCTTCTTCCTCTTTTAGGGTTGCATTAATAGACACAGTTGCTCCGTATTTATATGTTCCTGCTCCTATTACATTTTCTATATTTTCGTCTTTATTTAATGTTAATGTATATTCATTTCTTGTATAATACAATTTTAATGTTAAACTTCCATCTCTTGCCACAATTCCTTCGGCTATTCTTTGTGAATTATTTTTATCTTCTGTAAAACCAATATATTCTTTTGCATTTGCTATTACTTTACTTCTTGTTATCCCCTTAAAATTCTCTGTCTCTGCTAATTCATAAGAACCATCTAATTTTTCTTTATAGTGTTCTACTTTATATTCTTTCTCTACATCCTTTTCTATCTTTACAATCAGACTATTAGCCATAGACCTATTTCCATCTATTCCATAAGTATATGCACTTATTTTATATATTCCATCTTCCGATAAAGTTAAAATTCCTCCATTTTCTATTTTTTGAACTTCAACTTCTTTACTTCCTATTATTTTATATACCGTTTTTTCTGTTTCATTTTCTTTATTTTCTTCCGTTATTTTTATTTTAACATCATTTCTATAATACCCATCTTCTTCTATTCCCTCTACTACTTCTACTTTTGGACTCTTTACTTCTTTTATTTCATTTTTATCCAACTTATCAAATACTATATAATTTGTTAATGTCCCTATATCTTTTTCATCTATATTTTTGTCTCCTGTTATATCTCCAGATTCCTTTTCTATTCCATCTAACTGGCTATCTTCTATTCCTTTTATATTTCTTATTATTTTGCTTAATTCTATTTGATTGGAATTTTCATCTTTATTTAAATCTCCTATAACACTAATATTATATGTTTTTTTCCAACCCATTACTTTTAAAGCCATTCCTGTTGCTATATTTCCCTCTTTTACTTCCTCTTGACAGCTAGAATCCTCATATATCTTTATCTCTTCTTCTTTCCATTCATCTTTTATTTCATTTATACTTGTCCCTGGATATACTCTTTGTATTGTATCATCTGTTACTAAGTATTTTGTAGATATTAAATTTTCGTCTATATCCTCATTTAACCTTTTTAATATCTCCTCTTCTCTTTCTATTGCATATGAACTAAACACTACTCCAACTAGTGTTATTATACAAAAAACAAATATAATAATTCTACTTTTTATTTTTCTCATAAAGCTACTCCTATCTATTATTTTTCATAATTATCCATATTTTAATTTACTATTTTTTTATTCTTTTTTCAATGGTACTATTTTCTATGTTACATTTCTTTATTCTCTTCGCTTTACGGAAATTATTTATACGCTTTTATATCTTTTTTTATTACATTTTTATTACATTTTTATTACGCTTTATATATGTTAATCAATTTTATTTATAGCTCAAAAAAAGCACAAATATTTGTGCTTTTTTCTTATTCTTTTCTAGTTTTTAATTTAAGAATCGCTAAATTTATTCCTATTATAATAGCAACTGCTCCAACTATATATGCTATAGTATCACCAGTTCTAACATTTTGTCTCATAATATTTTGTTCTTCTTTATTAATTTGTTTTTCATCTTCTTCATTGGTATTTTGATTACTTTCTTTATTATTCTCTGAATTATTTTCTGAATTATCTTTTGAATTATTTCCTTTAATTTTTATCTTTATACTTTTATTTCCATCACTTACTAAGTTGACACCATCGTTTGATGTGATTTCTTGCAATTTAACTTCTGTTTCTCCCTCTTTAAGATCATCCCTTACTTTTAATTTTATTAAAAGTATTTCTTGTTCTTCTTTAATTCCCTCTATAATCTTTGAAGTTAAAAATTTTCCGTTTTTATTATTATATGTCACTTTCCAGTCATTTTTATCTACCATTTCCATTGCAGAGAAAAAACTATCTTCATACTTTAAATATCCTTCTACTACATTTATTCCATGTTCTCCCATATCAATATCTGATAAATTTAAACTTATAGTCACTTCTTGACCAGGAATTACTTCTGTTTCATCTGCCCTTGCAATTAATCTAAAACTTGATGCTTCACTATAATTTAAAATTCCCATTATTATTACTATTGTTATTATTATCGTACAAATTTTTTTGCTCATATAATCTCTCCTATTCTCCTACATTCTCTACTTTATAATTTACTATTTTTTTTTACTTTTTTCAATAGTATTTTTTGCTAAATTTTATTTTTTTACATATTAATAATTATCTATAGTGTTGTTGCAAAAATACCTATAATAAATCCTATCATATTTCCAAGTGCTGTCATTCTTCCTTGATAAAGTTTATTAGATTCTGGTATAAGTTCTCCGAGATACAATATATAACATTGCTCCTGCTGCAAAACTCAAACATATTGAAATTACAACTTGTGATATAGATCCAATAATTGCTCCAAAAAACGCTCCTATACCTGTAGTAATTCCTGATAATATAACATAAAAAATCACTTTTGATATTTTCATTCCTCCATTTTTCATTGGTACCGCCATTGATATACCTTCTGGTATATCATGTAAGCAAATCGCTATTGCTAAACTTAATCCAAGCTTTAATGATGCTTCAAATCCTGAACCAATTGCTAAACCTTCTGGGAAATTATGAATAGCCAAACCAATTGACACAATAATACCAGTTTTTAATAAATTATTTTCCATACCCTTAGTTTTAGAATTTACACTAAACTTTTTTTCTACTAATATATCACAAAAAATCATAGACACAATGCCTATAATCGTTCCAATAATCACATTAACAATATTACTAATCCCTAATGCTTCCGGTAATAAATCAAAACATATAACAGACATCATAAGACCTGATGCAAATGCTAATATAAAACTTAAAAATTTATTAGAATGTTTTTTAATTACCACTCCTATTATACCACCTAATGTAGTTCCAAATGTTCCAAAAAATAGTCCTAAAATAGTTGTCTTTAATATCTCCATAATCCACCTCTTTATATTTTTTATAATACAAAAACAAACTCTCTAAAATATCCTTTATTCAAGTCTATTTTAAAGAGTTTATTTTTATTACTCTTACTTCTTATTATTACAACCTTGGTGGTAATTCCATTTGTTTTATTATATTTCCATCAACATCTTTTAAAATTAATTCTTTATCTGTGAATATCAAATAACTATGTTTAGAATTTCCTCTAGGCAAAGAAATTGAACCTGGATTTGCAAATATGATTCCATTTTCTTCTATAATAAATCCTTCATGAAAATGTCCATACATCATTATATCCATTTTTATACCTAATGGAGGTAATCTATCCATATTATATTTATGTCCATGTGTCAAAAATACATTATAGCCATTAATATTTATTTCTACATTTTCTTTAAAATCAAATTCAGATATTGTCTGGTCTACTTCGCTATCACAATTTCCTTTTATCACAATTAACTTCTCTTTTAAAGAATTTAATATTTTTGCTACTTCCATTGGTTTATATTCTTGTGTTAATTCATTTCTCGGTCCATGATAATATAAATCTCCTAATACAATAATCTTATCCGGTTCTTCTTTTTTATTTATTTCTTTTATCTTTTTAGCATAATAGCTTGAACCATGAATATCTGATATAACTAATACTTTCATAAGAGGCTTCCTTTCAATCTGTTTTACTCGTCTCCCTTTAATCTTTCTGCTCTATCAGCAGCAATCAAATTGTCTATCATTTCATCAATATCCCCATTTAAGAAATTCTCCATCTGATATACACTCATTCCTATTCTATGATCTGTAATTCTTCCTTGAGGATAGTTATAAGTTCTTATTTTCTCACTTCTATCTCCGGAACCAACTTGAGATTTTCTACTATTTGCAATTTCACTATCTTGTTTTTGTTTTTCTATTTCATAAAGTTTTGTTCTTAACATTTTCATTGCATTATCACGATTTTGGAATTGTGATCTTTCAGTTTGACACTCAACAACAATTCCTGTTGGCTCGTGTATAAGTCTTACGGCTGATGAGGTTTTGTTTATATGTTGTCCTCCAGCTCCTGATGAACGGAAAACTTCCATTTTTATATCTGCAGGATTTATTTCTATTTCAACATCTTCAACTACTGGAAGTACTGCAACAGTAGCAGTTGAAGTATGAATTCTTCCACTACTTTCTGTATCTGGTACTCTCTGAACTCTATGAACTCCACTTTCAAATTTTAATCTACTATATACACCTTTACCAGTAATCATGAAAGATATTTCTTTATATCCTCCTAGCCCTGTTTCGTTTTCATTTAATATCTCTAATTTCCAATGTTTCTTTTCTGCATACATAGTATACATTCTGAATAATGTTCCTGCGAAAAGTGCTGCTTCTTCTCCTCCAGCTCCTGCTCTTATTTCACATATTATGTTTTTATCATCATCTGGATCTTTTGGTATAAGCAAAACTTTTAGTTCTTCTTCCAATTTTGGTAATTTTTCTTTACTAGCATAATATTCTTCTTCTGCTAGTTCTTTCATATCTGGGTCTTGCATTAACTCTTCTGCTTCTTCCATTGATTGTTTTATTTTTTTATATTCTCTAAACTTTAGAACAATCTCTTCCATACTTGCATGTTCTTTCATAGCTTTTTGCCATTCAGTTTGATTTGCTATTACTTCTGGATCTGATATTATTTTTGTTAATTCCTCATATCTCTTTTCCACAGCTTCTAATTTTTCAAACATATAGATCTTTCCTTTCTTTTTTTGCTTAGGCTATTATACTATAATTTTATACTTTTTACAAGTCATTAACTTTTTAAGTTTATAGTTCAATCAAATTATAAGGTACTTTTATTTTTTCTAATATTTCTTTTTCACGATTTGTACAAGTAAATAAAATGATTTGATGTGTTTTATATTTTTCATCTAAATATTTTAATATGTTTGTTAAACGTTCTGTATCATAATAAGCAAAAGCTTCATCTAAAATTATTGGCAAATTCTCTTCTGATAATTCATCTATCATAGAAAGTCTTAATGATAAATATAATTGATCTATTGTTCCAATACTTAATTTTGATGCCGGAACATAATTACCACTTTCTAATTCAACTATTAAACCTTGTTCATCATTAAACATAATTTTTGAATATTTTTTTTCAGTTATTTCAGAAATATTTTTAGATAACTCTTGTGTAAACTTAGGGGTTACCGTATTTCTCATTTCTTCATAAGATTCAGCTAATATTTCTTTTGCCAATTCAAAACTTAAATTCAATTTATTTAAAGTTGACATTCTTTCGTTATTGTTAACTAATTCTTCTTCGATTTTTGATAGATTATCTAATTTAGGTTCTATATTTTTTTTATCTAATTCTAATGTATGTGATCTGATTTTTTTATTATTTATTTCATTTTGTAATTTTTCGATTTCATAATTTATATTTTCTAAATTAATAAAATTAATAATTTCACTTTTTTCTATTTTATTTAAATATTTATTTTTTATTTTTTCTTTTTCTAAATTTATTTTTAAATTTAAATTAGATTTTAAATTATTTATTTCTTTTTCTAAATTATTATTATTTTTCTCTAATAAATTAATTTCATTATTTAAATTATTTATTTCCAAATTTATTTTCTCTATATTTAATATCTTCATATTTTTCTAATTCTTGTTTTT
>OHVH01000212.1_pt1 | contig 10461 bp, 8 predicted proteins | sample 1579361 | NCBI WGS metagenome assembly OHVH01 (sample SAMEA3882507, study PRJEB24775) | human gut metagenome | biome: human-associated habitat; feature: intestine environment; material: feces | place: Netherlands | collected 2009/2010
ACCATGTTCATCGGCAGGCTCGGTCCGCTCACCATCGCCTACGCGATCTCCAGGCCGCGCAATGTGGAGCCGGTCCGCTACCCCACCGAGCAGATCGTGGTCGGCTGAGCGGATTCGTCGATACGGTTTCTATACCCGCAACTTCCTATACTTGAATCCGGAACAGAACATCGAAAGGTACGCGAACAATCATGGCTAACAACACCAGAAGCGTTCTTGTGGTAGGACTCGGCCGTTTCGGCAGTTCCGTAGCCACCACATTGGATGCGATGGGACAGGATGTGCTCGCCGTCGACAAGGACGGCGAACTGGTGAACCGCTGGTCGTCGCAGATCCCCACCGTGCAGGCCGACATGACCGACGTGATGGCGTTGGAGCAGATCAACGCCTCCGATTTCGACACGGCGGTCGTAGCCATCGGCGACAGCGTCGAAGCGTCCGTCATCACCGCCGGCAATCTGTTGGACGCGGGCATCTCCGACATTTGGGCGAAGTCGGTGTCCAAGGAGCATGCGCGCATTCTGCAGCGCATCGGCGCACGGCACATCATCAACGCGGAGACCGATGCCGGCAAACGCGTAGGGCACTTGGTGTCCGGCAACTATCTGGACTACATCGAGCTTGAAGGCGCGTACAGCGTGGTGAAGATCCACACTCCCCCGCATGTCGTCGGTTACTCCATCGAGGATGCGCGCGTACATGAACGGTTCGGCATCACCGTGGTCGGTGTCAAATCGCCGGGCAAGGAATTCGAATACGGTTCGAAAGAGCTGATTATGCACCGTAACGACGAGCTCATCATCATGGGCAAGCAGGATCAGATCGACAAGTTTTTGAGGGGCTAGGCCCACGGAACATGCAAAAGGCCGGCGGTCCATATGGGATTTTTCATATGGGCCGCCGGCCTTTCATTTTTACGCTATCGATTGGCGGAGAACGGTTTACGCCACTGCATACAGCAGATACTCGATGTTGCCGTGCGTGCCTTCGATCGGTGAGACCGCCGTGGCGCGTACATCCAGTCCGTTGGCTTTCGCGCAGTCGGTGACGGTGTCGAGCGCCTGTTTGCGTAAGGTTTCGCTTTCCACGATGCCGTTTTTGCCGAGGTTGCCTTTGCCGACTTCGAACTGCGGTTTGACCAGCAGCACGACGTGTGCGCCGGGCGCGGCGATGCGCGCGATGACGGGAATCACGTATGTCAACGAGATGAATGACACGTCGGATACGATCATGCTTGGCCGGTACGGCAGATCATCCGCTTCGACGTCGCGGATGTTGACGCCGCTCATTTCGATGATGCGCTCGTTGCCTGCGATGCGCGGGTCAAGCTGGCCGTGCCCCACGTCGAGCGCGATCACATGCGCGGCACCGCGTCGCAGAAGCACGTCGCAGAAACCGCCGGTGGACGCGCCGATGTCGAGGCAATCGAATCCTTCCGCGGAACGCAGGCCCGTCTGGGAGAACATGTCGAACGCGCCGACCAACTTGTAGGCTCCACGGGAGACGTAATCGTCTCCCAGATCGGCATCAAGCGTGTCGGCGGCCGTGACTTTGAGCGACGCTTTGGATGCGACGGTGCCGTTCACCCGGACCTTGCCGGATTCGATCAGCCGTTGTGCTTTGGAGCGACTATCCGTGACGCCACGCTCCACCAGCGCGATGTCGAGTCGGACGACGGCACCGGAATCGTCATTCATGTTGCGCATACGCACGTGCGGCAATCAGGCGATTCGGAATTCCGGCACGATCATGCCGTCGACGTTGTGGCCACGATCCGCCGCATCCCACATGGCGGCGCAGGCCGCACGAAGACCGTCGACGCTGGTGATGTCGGTGACGTAAAGACGATCGCCGTCGACGCGCGCCTGCACGTCGCGGCAGCTCCAAGCGCCAGCCTCATGCACGACTTCGGGGGCCGACTCGTTAAGTCCGGTCAGGTCCTTGGCGATGTAGGTCGGACGCAGATGCTCCGGAGCGAACATCAGCTCATGCGGATTGGTGACGCCGGTCAGCACGGCCAGGGAATCATAGCCGCCACGGTTGCCGGCTTCGATATCGGTATCGAGGCGGTCGCCGATGGCGAGGCATGCTTCCTTGGCCACTGGTTCGGCACCATCATGCGCGGCAAGCAGTCGGGCTTCGTCGTACATGGCGGATTCCGTCTTGCCTGCGGACGAAACAGGATCCACACCAGTGGCGTTGATGACGGCCATGATCATGGAACCGCAACCGGGGGCGATGCCCAGCTCACGCGGAATGGTCAGGTCGCGGTTGGTCACGAAATACGTGGCGCCCTGTTCTACGGCGTAGGCGATTTGCGCCATCTGGTTCCAAGACATGTCCGGGTACCAGCCTTGGATGGCCGCGACCGGCTTGTCTTCGGCGGAATCAACCACTTCAAGACCCTGCTTGGCGACTTCCTCACGCAGATGCTGTGCGCCGAGCACGAACACTTTCGCACCTTGCGGCACCGCACGGGCCACCATGCGGGCAGCCACCACGGACGAGGTGATGACCTGCCATGGTTCGACGTCAAGGTCGAAGCCTTTAAGCTGGTCGGCCACCACGGATTGCAGTCGGGAGGAATTGTTGGTGGTGTATTCCACCGTCATGCCGAGGCCTTCGGCCTTGCGGATGCTCTCTGCAGCATGTTCCACCGGATTCTTGCCACGGTAGACCACGCCGTCAAGATCAAGCAGCGCCAGCTGGTAGGCTTCGCTCAGCGGACGGGTTGTGGATTTCAGCATTGTTTTGCCGCACCTCACTCGTTGTCGGAATCGGCTGCGGATTCGACCTCATCCTCAGTCTGGTCGTCTTCGGAGTCGCCCGCGTTTTCGCCGTCACCGGCAGGCTCGTCGTCGGCGCCTTCCTTGGCCGCTTCGGCATCAAGCTGGGTCTCATCGTTGGTCTCGCCGTTCTCGTCGACGGCCTCGGAATCGTCCTCATCCTCGTCTTCCGGCGCATACTGGGCGTCATCTTCGGAAATGCCGAGCTTGTCCATAAGCTCGTCGTTCAATTCCTGCATGTCGTATTCAATGACCAGATCGTCGGAGGTCTCGTCCTCTTCGGCATCGGCGTACTGCAGCTCAAGCTTGTCAAGCAGCTGGTCGAGGGCCACGGCCTCATCGGAGCGTCCGGCCTGCTCGAGGAAGTACTGTTCGGCCTGCACCGCACGCATGCGGTATTCGCCGGCCAGGCCCTTGGAACGGCCCAGCGTATGCACGATCTCAATGGCCTTATCCCACAGTTCGAGGTCGCCCAGCGCGCCCGCGTACACGAGGAACATCTCGGCCTTGGATTCGCCGCGCAGATACTTCGCGTCATCGCTCATGGCGGTTTCGATGGCCTTCTTCGGCTCGCCCATGCCACGCTCGCAGTCGGCGATGAACGGCAGATAGTCAAGGAAACCGTTCATGCGGAACGCGGTGCGGAACTCACGCAGGGCCAGTTTGTAATCGCCCTGACGGTAGGCCACGAACGCAAGGGTCTCACGCGCGAAATCAATACGGGAAGCCTGATGCGCCACCCACTTGGCGTGTTCGAGCGCCAGCTCCGGATCCCTTTCCTCAAGCGTGTAGGCGGCAAGGATGTGCAGGCCGATGTTCTCCGCATGTTCCTTGGACAGGCCACGCAGACGCTCACGGTCATCGGTGGACAGCATGCTCCACTCGATGCCCTTCGGCATCTTCGGCTCGCCCGGGCGACGATGCGTGTACGGGTTTTGCGACGGGAAGCTCATCGTGCCGTCGGAATTGCGACGTGGCTTCGACAGGTATTCACCACGCTTCGCCTCGCGGTACTCCATCTTCTCTTCACGGGTGAATTCGCGGCGCTCCTCGCCTTCCGGACGCTGATCGCGATCCTTGTGGAAATCACGACGCTGGTTGTCACGGCGGAAATCCCTGCGATCGCCGTCACGACGATCATCACGACGGAAATTACGACGCTCACCATCACGGCGCTCCCCGCGGCGGTCATCGCGGCGGAAGTCCCTGCGATCGCCGTCCTTGTGGAAGTTGCGGCCGCCACGACGCTCACCATCGTCACGGCGGAAGTCACGACGGTCACCGTCATGACGGAAATTGCGACGCTCGCCATCGCGACGGTCATCATGGCGGAAACCGGAACGCTCGCCATCACGCTGGTAGCGCGGATTGTCGCCGCGATTGCCACGATAGCCGCCGCGGCGGTCGTCACGACGCTCGCCATCGCGGTTGAACTTGCGCGGACCGTTGTGGAAACGACGCTCCTGGCCTTCGCTTTCGCCGTCGCGATGGAAATCGCGGTCGCCACGACGGTATCCGCCGCCATTGCCCTTACGATATCCGCCCTTACGGTCATCGTTGTGGAAGCCGCCGGACTTGTGTCCGTAGGACTTGCCGCCGTTGCCGCGCGGCTTGAATCCCTTGCCACCGCGGTTACCCGGCCTGCCCGAGCCGTAGGACTTGTGGTTGCCGTAGGATTTGCCGCGCGATCCGCGCTGTTCTTCTGCCATGCTGTTCCTTATTGGTCTTGAGATACTTGCGATTATTTACTTACGATTGCCTATGCGTCTCACGCCTGTTCGACGACGCCGAGCGCCTTCTTGCCGCGGCGGATGAGCACGAAACGACCATGCAGGAAGTCACCTTCCTGCAACGTCTGTTCCTCATCCTCCACGCGCGTGTTGTTGAGGTACACGCCACCGGTCTTGCGCGCCTCGGAAATCGACTTGAACAGGCCTGCCTTCATACCAGCCTCGGCCACACGGTCGCCGGCTGCGACCTTGGCGAATTCCCCATCGACCTTCATGCCGTCGATAGCGGCCTCAAGCGTGGACTCGTCGATGTCCGCCAGATCGCCGCCACGTCCGAACAACGCGCCGGCAGCTTCGATGGCCTGGCGAGTGGCTTCCTCGCCATGCACGAAGCTGGTGACCTCCCATGCGAGGGTGCGCTGCGCCTCACGCGCGCCCGGATTGGTCTTGCTTTCCTCGATAAGCCGTTCGATTTCGGCCTTTGGCAGGAAGGTGAACGCCTTGAGCAGGTTCTCCATCTCGCTGTCGGGACGGTTGAACCAGAACTGGTAGAACTTGTAGGGGCTGAGCATCGTGCCATCCAACCAGACGGCGTTGCCTTCGGACTTGCCGAACTTCTTGCCCTGCGCGTCGGTGATGATCGGGCTGGTGAACACGTTCACGTCCACGCCGCGCACCTTGTGGATCAGATCCAGACCGGAGGTGAGGTTGCCCCACTGGTCGGAGCCGCCGATCTCCAGCACGCAATGGTACTCGTCGAACAGGTGCAGGAAGTCGTTGCCCTGCAGCACCTGATAGCTGAACTCGGTGAAGGAGATGCCTTCCTCGGAGTTGAGGCGACGGGCCACGGTGTCCTTGGCGAGCATGGTGCCCATACGGAAATTCTTGCCGACGTCACGCAGGAAGTCGATGACGTTCATCGAAGCGGTCCAATCGTAGTTGGACACGAAACGCACCGGATTGCTGCCTTCGGTCTCGAGGATGCCGCCGATCTGCTTCTTCAGACGATCGGCCCAGCCGGCCACGACGTCCTTCGGGTTGAGCGTGCGTTCGCCCGACTGGCGCGGATCTCCGATCAGGCCGGTGGCGCCGCCGACCAACGCGATCGGATGGTGTCCTGCGGCCTGCAGGTGGCGCATGTTGATGAGCTGAACGAGGTTGCCGATGTGCAGGGAGGCGGCGGTCGGATCGAAGCCGCAATAATAGGTGATGGGCTCTCCGTTCAACGCTTCGGCGAGTCGATCCCTGTCAGTGGACTGGGAAATCAACCCGCGCCATTCCAGTTCATCGAGGACGGAATCGAAACCGGCCTCCTTGAAATCGATGACGTGAGCCATAACTGTGCTTTCTCCCTATCGAATTGTGGACATTACCGCGTTTTACGCACCCTACAGTTTCGCAGAAGACACAGACAGCCGCGTGTGCCGTTTTCCATGTTTTTATCAAAGCGATCACGGAACATGCCGGTTAAAATCGAAAACGGAATCTCATTGACGAGAAGAAGGGAGGCCTGCATGGATCGCAAAGGCATGAAGGCCAATGCAAGGAAAGCCTATAAGAGACACTATTGGATGATAGTCGTCATCTGCCTGTTCGCTTCGGTGTTCGGTGTCGCCTACAGTTCGTCGACATGGTCGGTGAACGCCAGTTCCCCGTCCGCAACCGTGCAGGAGGATGGCACAGCGCAATCCGACAACGTGTCGAAAGTGTTGGAGAACCTGCTTGTCGGCGATGAAAGCCAGGCACGCAGGCAAGTGGAGCACAATCAGGAGCAGATCGTGCAAAACGACACCAATGCCATGATGGGGCGTAAACGCGGCGTGTTCGCGTCTCTGCTCAACTCGTTCTCATCGGGTTCGGTCATTCTGTCGATGGCCGATGCGGCCAATTCCATCGTGCATAATGACGGCGTCGCAATGGCCGTACCAATCGTCGTATCCCTGGCCGTTTACCTTTTCGTATGGCTGTTCGTCCAGCAGACATACCGGGTGGTCATGATGCGCATGCTGCTTGAGGGGCGGACCTACGACAAACTTCCCGTGAGCCGTTTCCTCTACCCGATCACCACGCGCAAATGGTTGTCGATGGCGAAGGTGATGCTGCTCGAGAACGTGTTCCTGTTCCTGTGGACGTTCACCATCATCGGCGCGTTCATCAAACCGTATTCCTACCGTATGGTGCCCTACATCGTCGCCGAAAATCCGAATATCGGGGCACGGGAGGCCATCAGCCTGTCCAGGCGCATGATGAAGGGTCACAAGTGGGAGTGTTTCGTGGCCGACCTGTCGTTCCTTGGCTGGTGGCTGCTCAATCTGTTCACGCTCGGCTTGAGCGGCATCTTCTATTCCAACGGCTATAACGCGGCGTTTTTCGTCGAATATTACGTGCATGTGCGCGGATTGTCCAAGGATTCGGGATTGGAGGGAAGCGAGCTGCTCAGCGACGAATACCTGTACAGCAAGGCCTCCGCTGAGACATTGCATGCCGCGTATGGTGATGTTGCCGAAACGGTGGAGCAGTTGTCCAGCAATCTTGTTCCGGTGGACAAGCCGAACGGTTTCGTCGGGTTCCTGTCCGAATGGTTGGGCGTGCGTATCCTGCATGCGCGGTCGGTGACCAAGTATGAGGAGTATCGCGAGCAACTGCACCAGATCGATACCGGCAGGGAGATTCTGGACGGCGCTATCTATCCTGGTCGTCTGGCTCCGGCGCCGATGGCGTTCCGGTTCCGCGAATCCCGCACCGTCAGCTCCGATCGCAGCTATTCGTTGGTCAATCTGGTCATGATGTTCTTCATCTTCTGTTTCGTGGGATGGGTATGGGAGGTGAGCCTCGCCTTCATTTCCGAAGGAACGTTCGTGAATCGTGGCACGCTGCATGGGCCATGGCTGCCGATCTATGGCACCGGCGGAGTGATTATCCTTATTCTGCTGAAGAAGTTGAGGAAGAAGCCCTTGTTCGAGTTCCTGGCCGCCATGGTCTTGTGTGGCGGGTTGGAGTACTTCTCGTCCTGGTATCTGGAGAAGACCCACGGAGGACAACGCTGGTGGGATTACACCGGTTATTTTCTCAATCTCAATGGTCGTATCTGTGCCGAGGGTCTGCTGACGTTTGGTTTGGGCGGTTTGGCGATCGTGTATCTGCTGGCTCCTGCATTGGACAACTTGCTGAGTCGTATCGATACAAGAAAGCTCACCGTTGTGGCCGTCGTGCTTCTGGCGTTCTACTGTGTGGACCAGGCGTATTCGGCGCAGCATCCGAACATTGGTGCCGGCATCACCGATTACAAGGGGTCGGCCACATCGCAAGTATCGTAGCCCCTATCCGATGTGATGCATAAAGGGATTTTGCCCGTCAGCGTGCGCAACGCAGGTTGGCGGGGCAAATCGTTTTTGGACACATGCTATACGACACGTGTGGCCGGTGGAAACTTACTTTCGGCGCAGCATCTCACGCACGGTTTCCATGATCTTGCTGTATTTGGTGGAGTCCGTGGAACGCATGCGTGGGAAGGAGCGGATCATACGACGTTGCTGCCAATTCAACGCGGAAGAGACAAGCTGACGCATATTGGCAACACGTTCCTGCGACGATTCCGACAAATCATGCATCTTTTCCCGGAATTCCTCTTTGCCCCACTGCCAGGAGTCTCCGGCCTTCTCCGCACGCTCCTGCACCGCTTCGCTGAATTTGGCGAGACGCTCGGACAGGCCGACGATGCCCACCACGGTGACGATGGTGTCGATGATAACGACGATGGCGGCGACCGCGCATATCACGTGCACGGCAAGCAGCGGAATCATGGCGGTGAGCCGTTCGACCTGCGGCTGGACCACATCGATGATCAATACTCCGCCGAATCCGAATACGATTGCGCCGAGCAGACAGATGCGGCCTTGGATGTTGAATCGGTAATGGCTGTAATCCCACCATCTGGCGTGGAACAGCTTTTCCATGCCCCAAGAGGTGATGTACTCGAGTATGCTCGCGCCAAATGAGGAGATAAGGAAAATCTCGATGGGATTCGTGAAGTCATGCAACAGCACGATCGCAAGCACCGCGCCGCATCCGTAAATTGGGCACAACGGCCCGTTAAGGAAACCACGGTTGACCCATCGACGTTCCGAAACGGACACGAGAACCGACTCGTACACCCATCCGATAAAGGCGTACAACAGGAACCAAAGGAACAAATATTCGAGTGTGAGCGCCACAGCCATCAGCTCCTGTCCATCGGTTGTCCGGATGCGGGTTTGTCGAAACGATCGAAAGAGAGCGTTTCCTTCGTGGCGCTGATTTTGTCGGCCGCGGTGACAAGGTATCCTTCGATGTACTTCGGCGGATAGGGAGTCAATGGGAACATGTGATGTTCGATGCTGTCCCGTTCGATCTGGTTGAGTTTGAAATCCCGTATGGCGTTGCGCATGGCCGTTTCACCATGTGTGAATCCGTGTAGCCGATGGGTGCCGTTGTCCCAGTCATGCCAATCGTAAAGGAAGTAATCATGGAGCAAAGCGGCGCGAATCAACGAACGTAGATCAACCCTATTCCACAGGTGCAGTCTGTCTGCCAGCCAGACGGACAGACAAGCCACACGAATGGAATGGGCGAATGTGGTGACCACGCCATGCTGGTAGCAGACCCTTTCGATGGCCATGTGGTCATGTTCCAGAATCTCCCGGCCGTGCGCGTAGACCAGCCGTCGTATCTGCGTGCGCGTCAACAGCACCGCTTTTTGCTCCTTGCTTAATAGGGATTACTTGAGCAGGGATTCGGGCGACTTGTATGCGGAACCGTCGGACACGGAGTTGGCGAAGGCGCGTAGCTGCTCGATGGTGGTCTTGGCGGAAACGATCTGTTCGCGCACGCGCAGCGGGGAGGTGCCTCCCTTGCCGTTGCGGGCGGAGACGGAGCCTTCGGTGGACAGCACTTCACGCACCTGCGGGGCCTTGTCCGCCGGCAGGAAGTCCTTGAACACGTTGATGAAGTCCTCGTCGGTCAAATCCCACAGCTCCTGGCCACGGTCTTCGGCAATCTTGACGCAGGCGCCGGAAAGCTCGTGCGCGTGACGGAACGGCACACCGTTCTTGACGAGCCATTCGGCGATGTCGGTGGCGAGGGCGAAACCGGTCGGGGCTTCGGCTTCGAGGCGTTCCTTGTCGAAGACCATGGTGGCGACCATGCCGGTGAATGCCGGCAGCAGCACTTCAAGCGTGTCCACTTGGTCGAATACGGCTTCCTTGTCTTCCTGCAGGTCGCGCGCGTAGGCTGTCGGCAGGCCTTTCAAGGTGGCGAGCAGGCCAGTCAGGTCGCCGATGAGTCGTCCGGACTTGCCGCGAGTGAGTTCGGCGATGTCCGGATTCTTCTTCTGCGGCATGATGGACGAGCCGGTGGAGTAGGCGTCATCAAGACGCACGAACGCGAATTCCTGGGTGTTCCAGATGATGATCTCTTCGGACAGGCGGCTCAGATCGACACCGGTCATGGCGGCGATGAAGGCGAATTCGGCGACCAGATCACGGCTGGCGGTGCCGTCGATGGAGTTGGCGGTCACCTTGGAGAAGCCCAGCTCACGGGCCACAGCCACCGGTTCGAGTCCAAGGGTGTTGCCGGCGAGGGCACCGGAGCCGTACGGGCTGGCGTCGATGCGCTTATCCCAATCGGCGAGACGTTCCACGTCACGCAGCAGCGGCCACACGTGGGCCATGAGCTGGTGGGCAAGCAGAACCGGTTGGGCGTGCTGCATATGCGTACGTCCCGGCATGACGGTGCGACCGGCTTTTTCGGACTGCTCGATCAGTGTTGCGGCAAGACCGAGCAGCATTTTGGCGATGATGCGGCTGTGGCGGCGCAGCCACATGCGGATGAGCGCGGCGATCTGATCGTTGCGGGAACGGCCGGCGCGGAGCTTGCCGCCGAGTTCGTCACCAGCGATCTGGAGTAGA
>OHVH01000219.1_pt1 | contig 10307 bp, 10 predicted proteins | sample 1579361 | NCBI WGS metagenome assembly OHVH01 (sample SAMEA3882507, study PRJEB24775) | human gut metagenome | biome: human-associated habitat; feature: intestine environment; material: feces | place: Netherlands | collected 2009/2010
TCACATCGAACCGGACTGGTTGCTTATTTATGAGATTCAGAACAACGTTTTAATACATACATTTTTCCGTTCATTCGGGATGCTATGCTACGTTTTCGCATGGGAGAAGAAAAATGGTCAGTGTCCTCTCTGACTAATTACAAAATGGTGCGGTCAATGGCTTGGCTGTACCACAATACCAAGGATGCGGTCAACGAGTTTTCCAAGAAATACAACTGCGATCTTACCCTTGCGGAAGAATATCTGAAAGTAGTCCGTGGCATCCGCAATCAGCAGCCTTTCTATGTCACAGACGAGGACGGCGAAGAAACAGGCGAGGATGTAGCCCTTGACGATAGCTGGAACTATACCGATATCCTCTGGAACGGCATACAGGCAGAAAAGGTGCAGCGGGCATTTGAGAAACTGAATTACCGGGAACAGACCTTGCTCGAAAAACGGTTAGCAATTTGCATGACCTGTGGGCGTGTCAGCTCATGGAAAGACCGCCCCACCTTTGAAGAACTGTCGGTTATGTTTGAGGGCAGTACAGCCAGCGGTGCAGAACGAGCCTACCGAAAAGCAGTGGACAAGTTGACGGAATTGTTGGTTGCCGAGGGCGCAATCCATGCAGTCCGGCTAAAACAGAAATCCAAGACCAAGCGAAAAAAGAAAATCGCCGCCGCAATCTACGAATATCAGGCAGACTGCGACGGCGAATGGGGCGAAATATCATTAGATTTTGAGAACGGCAAGGCAGAGGTCATTTTGCTTGCCGATTGGGATACAGTGAAAACAAACAAATTTGCAAGCAGAGCAATCGCCTATCTTCTGAACTGTGAGAACGAAAAATTACCCAAGGAAATAATGGTGGCCTTTGAATAACGAGGGAGTGAGATACATGGAACAATTATTGATTATTGAAGATGATATAGGGTTGAATCAGGGTTTAAGTAAAGCACTGAAAGCAGATGACCGTCAGATTATATCCTGCCATGATCTAAAAGCGGCAAGAGAACAATTGCTTTGCGGGAGTGTATCCCTGGTTCTGCTGGATATCAATCTGCCGGATGGCAGTGGGCTTGAGCTGCTCCGGGAGATCAAGGAAAACATGCCCGGAGTTCCTGTTATTCTGCTGACTGCCAATGACACCGATCTGGACATCGTAGACGGACTGGAGAGAGGCGCTGATGATTACATTACCAAGCCCTTTTCTCTTTCGGTTTTGCGGGCAAGAGTGAATACCCAACTGCGAAAGCAAGCGTCAAACCATAAAAATGCGCCGATCCATATTGATCTATTTCACTTTGACTTTGAGGCTATGACCTTTTATGTGGGAGATTCAAAAGTGGAATTGAGTAAAACAGAACAAAAATTACTGCGCCTGCTTGTTGAAAACCGAGGCCGAACCATGACCCGTGGAGACCTTGTAGACCGGATCTGGACAGATGGCGCAGAATATGTGGATGAAAATGCTTTGTCTGTTACGATCAAGCGACTGAGGGATAAGCTTGGTGCACAGAAATACATTAAAACCGTCTATGGAATCGGTTATAGCTGGGTGACAAAAGATGAATAAAACCGGCATTGTGATCATACTGCTGTGTTTTCTGGCGGCGGCAGCTGTTGTGTTATGGGAGCGGAGAAAGGCCAGAAAAACGATGGAAGAAATCGAAAGGATGCTGGACGCTGCCATGACCGGCTCCTTTTCTGAAACCAATTTTGATGAAAGCCAGCTGTCTGCATTGGAAACAAAGTTTGCACACTATCTTTCTGCCGCAGAAGCATCTTCTCGAAATGTAGCGCAGGAAAAAGACAAAATCAAAACCTTGATTGCGGACATCTCCCACCAGACAAAAACGCCGATTGCAAACCTGCTGTTATACAGCGAGCTTTTGATGGAGGAAACTCTGCCTGCATCGGCGAAGGCAAATGTGGAGGCGCTGTACAAACAATCGGAAAAGCTGCGATTTCTGATCGATTCTCTCGTAAAGCTTTCCAGACTGGAAAACGGGATCATTTCACTCTCCCCTCAGCAAGCAGCGCTGCAGCCGCTGCTTGAAAGCGTAGTAGAACAATATACTGCCAAGGCTTCTGAAAAAGGATTGTCTTTGCGACTGCAAGATACCGATGCTTTTGCTGTATTCGACTTCAAATGGACAGCGGAAGCGCTGGCTAATATCGTAGACAACGCCATCAAATATACAGAGCATGGCACCATTACTATTTCTGCCGTAAGCTATGAAATGTTTGCAAGGATCGATATATCGGATACCGGTTCAGGCATCCCGGAAAGTGAGCAAGCGAAGATATTTGCTCGCTTTTACCGCTCAAATAGTGTGCAGAAACAAGAAGGGGTCGGCATTGGCTTATACCTTGCCCGACAGATCATATCCGGCGAGGGCGGTTATATCAAGGTTGCTTCCGTTCCGGGAAAAGGAAGTACGTTTTCCATATTTCTGCCGAAATAACAACAATTCTATCAAAACTGTTAGATTTCATTTTCCGCCGGAAAGAATGTGGAAAGATTCCTATGCGATAATCTGTATGTATCAAAGGATCATTTCCTTTCATACATACAGATTTTTTCATGGAGGTACTCATTTATGGAAGTTTTACAGGCAAAAAACCTGAAAAAGATTTATGGCTCCGGCAATAACGCAGTTCATGCGTTGGATGGAGTTGATTTAAGTGTAAAGAAGGGCGAATTTGTTGCAATTGTCGGCACATCCGGCTCCGGCAAATCCACGCTGCTGCACATGCTGGGCGGGCTGGATCGCCCTACAAGCGGCACGGTCATGGTGGACGGACAGGATATTTTCTCCCTGAAGGAGGAAGCGCTGACCATCTTCCGCCGCAGGAAAATCGGCTTTGTGTTCCAAGCATATAATCTTGTTCCGGTGCTGAATGTGTATGAAAATATTGTTCTACCCATTGAGCTGGACGGTGGCAAGGTCAATAAGGATTTCGTACAGCAGATTGTACAGACACTTGGGCTGGATGATCGTCTGGATGCGCTGCCCAATCAGCTCTCAGGCGGTCAACAGCAGCGGGTAGCCATTGCCCGTGCGCTGGCGGCAGCACCCGCTATCATTCTGGCAGATGAACCCACCGGCAATCTGGATTCCAAAACCAGCCAGGATGTATTGAGCCTTTTGAAAGTCACCAGTCAAAAGTTCGCCCAGACAATCGTAATGATCACTCACAACGAAGAAATTGCGCAGATGGCAGACCGCATTATCCGTATCGAAGATGGTCGGATCGTCTCCCAGAACTAACGGGAGGTGGCTACGATGAATGTCAAAAACAGAAAATGTATTCGAAAGCTCAGCTTAAAATCTCTTTATGCGAACCGTCGCCGCAATCTGATCGCTATTTTTGCCATTGCGCTGACAACGCTGCTATTTACGTCCATGTTCACCATTGTCTTGTCACTGAACGCCAGCTATGAAACCTACCAGTTTCGGCAGGTAGGCGGCTATGCACACGGCACCTTTAAGGATGTTTCCCCCGAGCAGGCGGAACGCATCGCTGCCCACCCAAAGGTGAAGGCTGCGGGGATACGGAAGGTAATCGGTATCACTGCGGAGGGGGTCTTTGCCAAAATACCGGCAGAGATCAGCTACATGGATGCCAACTGCACTAAATGGAGCTATGCAACCCCTACTACCGGACGGATGCCCGAAAGCGGCAAAGAGGTAGCCATGGATACGGCAGCGTTGCAGCTGCTTGGCGTAACGCCGGAGCTGGGCGCCGAGGTCACGGTTTCCTATTCCATTACGGACAAGGATCAAACCGCCTTTACTGTAACAGATACCTTTACGCTGGTAGGCTATTGGGACTATGATGAACTAATGCCTGTTCATTACATCAACATCAGCCGTGATTACGCAGATGACATCGAAGCGCAGGCAGTGAAAACAGGTTTACAGCCTTTCCGCACCGATTTGAATGTCATGCTGGCCTCCGGCACAAACATTCAAGGGCAGATGGAGCAGGTGGATACCGATCTTGGCTACACATGGGACAGCTATACCGATCCCAACAGCGTCCGGATCGGCGTCAACTGGGGATATACCTCATCCCAGCTGGAGTCGCAGCTTGATCCGGAACTTGTGATCGCCATAGCAGCTTTTTTGCTGCTGGTGATTTTCACGGGGTATCTTATCATCTATAACATTTTCCAGATCTCTGTTGCGGGAGATATCCGGTTTTACGGACTTCTGAAAACCATTGGCACAACGCCCCGGCAGCTCAAACGTATCATTCGTCAGCAGGCACTTCTGCTTTGTCTGATCGGCATTCCGGCGGGGCTGCTGCTGGGCTACGGCATCGGCGCTGTTCTGGTACCTGTTGTCTTGCGCTCCACCCAGTTGGGGGTGGGCATCACTATCATCAGCACCTCGCCTGTGATCTTTGTTGGCTCCGTGCTGTTTGCTCTGCTGACAGTGCTCTTGTCCTGCTCCAAGCCCGGAAAAATGGCAGCCAAGGTTTCTCCGGTGGAGGCTACCAAATATACGGATGTGATGCAGACCAAGAAAAAACGGCGCAGCATCCGGGGAGCGAAGCTCCATCAGATGGCCTTTGCCAATCTGGGACGAAACAAGAAAAAGACGGTGCTGGTGGTGGTGTCTCTGGCACTGTCGGTGACACTGTTCAATGCGCTGTGTGCCTTTGTGGGCGGCTTCAGCATGGAGAAGTATGTATCCGCCATGACCTGCGCCGATTTTATCGTCAGCACTCCCGACTATTTTCGTTATAACTTGAGTGCAGATGAATTTATCACCCAGGAGCAAATAGAGGATATCTCCGCAAACACAAAGGCCAGTCTTTCCGGCACGGGATATGCTGTGCGAAAACCCGCCTACCTGTGGATGACGGAGGATGCTCTGCGGCAGGACTATGCATGGTTCGAAAGCGCCGAGCAGTTGGACAGCCATATGAGCCGTCTGGAGCACCGGGGCAATATGGTGATGGGAAAGACCAGAATTGAGGCTCTGGATAACAGTCTGTTTGACAAGCTGCAAGTGTTCGACGGAGATATTTCTCCCATGTTGGAGCCGGACAATAACGCCATTGCCATTGCGGTTTCTTTGGATGACTACGGTAATCTGCCCAATCTTGAATACTACCCCAAGGTGGGAGACACGATCACCGCTACCTATGCGGACGATGTGAAATATATCGACAGCCGCACCGGGGAACTCTGCACCGAAGATACACCGGAGGAGTACTTTCAGGAAAAACTGTATGGAGCCAGAGATGTAGAGTACACGGTCTGCGCCTTGGTAGAACTTCCGAATTCCATGAGTTATCGTTATGGTGGTATTGGATATGAGACAGTTTTGTCTGTGGACACCGCACAGAGGGACAGCGGTGGTGCAGTCGTTCCGATGCTCTACCTGTTCGACACAGCAGACGACGCAGACGAGGCCGAAGCAGAGCAATATCTATCGAAGCTCACTGCCGGTGAGTTTTCGCCCTTGATGTATGAAAGCAAGGCCACGGCTCGCTCTGAGTTTGCTCAGTTCCGGCAGATGTTCCTTCTGATAGGTGGTATCCTCTGTGCTATCATCGGGCTGGTGGGACTCTTAAATTTCTTCAACGCCATGATGACCGGTATTCTTTCCCGCCGCCGTGAATTTGCTGTGCTTCAGGCTGTAGGAATGACGAACCGGCAGCTCAAAACCATGCTGATCTACGAGGGATTGTTTTACGCAATGTCCTCCGTATCGGCGGCCTTTATTCTGTCGCTGGCGGTGGGACCTCTTGCAGGAAAAATGCTGGGCAGTATGTTCTGGTTCTTTGAGTATCGATTCACCATTCTGCCTGTCCTGCTGACAATTCCGGTATTTCTTCTGCTGGGGTGGCTGATTCCTTGCATGATGTATGACAACGCAGCGAAATGCAGCGTTGTAGAGCAATTAAGGGATGCTCAATAACTGTTAAGCAAAAAACGGCCCTCTGCCAATGAAAAGGCAGAGGGCTGAGTTTTAATCTAAGGGTTTACATTCAGTTACAGTTTTTAGATAAATTTCGGGGTTTCCGTTCAAAACAAGGTCTGCATATCCAATCGGGTCATTGTAGATCAGATAATCCAGTTCTGACCGCTGATACATATTATCGGCAACCTCATTCTCCACGGCGATGGTATCAATGGCAATCATGCTGCCATCTAAAAATTTCAGTTCCACACAAGCGGTATCCATGTTAAACTCACCTCACAAGAAATCAATCTATCCATAAGAAACCTCCATTTTGCGGGATGTTAGATCATCCCAAAATATTTGAATGCTTCTCGGATCGCTTTCTCTTTTTCCGGTGGGCACTGTGGCTGTCTGGAATCCTCGGACTTCGGCAAATTGTAATTCTTGCCAACTTCAATCCCACATTTCCTCTTAATCTGTGAGATATAAAGATTGGATACCTTTAACCCGCTATGCTCCAGCACATAGTCTTTGATCTGGGTGTAGGTTGCCCCATCCTGAAATTCGGACATATCCATATCTTCCAAAGAGAACTCAACCCGAATCTTTTTCGAGTCGACCTCACCCTTGGAAAGCAAAACAACCGTCTCAACGTGCGCTGTATGTGGGAACATATCTACGGGTTGGATTTTTTGGATTTTATATGTGCTGTTCTTATCTATGTATGCCAAATCTCTTGCTAAGGTTTCGGGATTGCAGGAGATGTATACTACTGTTTTTGGCGACATTTTTATAAGGGAAGAGAGGAATTTTTCGTCACTGCCTGCTCTCGGCGGGTCCATAAATACTACATCGGGCTTTTCGCTTTCTCCTGCGACTGCCTCCATAAATTCGCCTGCATCGCCCTGATAAAATCTTATATTCTTCAAATTGTTTGCTCTTGCGTTCTGCACCGCATCCTTGACTGCGTCTTTGTTAAGTTCAACGCCTATAACTTCGCCTGCACCGTGCTTTGCGGCAACAATTCCGATTGTGCCGATTCCGCAGTAGGTGTCAAGCACTGTTTCTTTGCCTTTCAGATTTGCAAATTCAATTGCCTTGTTGTAAAGCACCTCGGTCTGCACAGGGTTAATCTGATAAAAACTCTTTGGTGAAATTCTGAATTTACATCCGCACAAAATATCTTCAATGTATCCTTTGCCGTACAGTACCTTTTGCACATCGCCGAGCACAAGGTTTGTTCTGTACGGATTTATATTTTGAACAACTGTTTTGATTTCGGGAAACTGTTTGGTAATCGCTTTTACGAAATTATTTTTTGACGGAAAAACAGGAGTGCCTGTTACCAAAACAAGCATTACTTCGTTTGTTGCAAAGCCTCTTTTTACAAGTATATGTCTTAAAAAACCTCTCTGCTTGTCCTCGTCATAGGTTGTGAGCTTGAAAGATTTAAGCATTTTTCGTACGGCAACTATGATTTTATCCGCCGTTACATCTTCTGTCATACATTCGTCAATGCCGACGATGTGGTGAGTTCCCGATTGGTAGACACCCGAAATTATTTTACCGTTTTTATCTGTTCTGAACGCTGCCTGAACCTTGTTGCGGTAATGATAGGGTGTGTTCATACCGATTATTTTATCTGCCTTGCAAAATTTTGAGAGCAGTTTTTCAACTTTTTTCTGTTTAAAGCTAAGTTGCTCGGTGTAGGTGAGATTCTGCAACTGACATCCGCCGCATTTTTTATATACGGGGCAGCTGCCTCTTTTTATGTTTTCTTTTGTATTGCTCATAATTTATTCTCCGTATCAATATCTGAAAAGAGCCAAGGCTTTGGGTGCTTGGCTCTTTATTTTGTATGTATTATTCTTCTTTTTCTTTTTCGTCTGTTGATTTTTCGCCGCTTGAATCCTCGTCAACAAGTCTTTTTACAACAACACGAATAATTCTCTGATTTGCCACTTCCATAATCGTAAAGCGGAAACCGCCTGCCTCTACGCTTTCACGCTTATTCGGAATACTGCCTGCATTTTCAAGAATGTATCCGCCGACGGTTATGCTGTCACTGTCAATGTAATCTTCGTCAAGGTCGAACAGCGCAAGCATATCGTCAAGCTCGAGGTCGCCGTTTACAAGAAATTCATTCTTGCCGATTTTGTAGTAGTTGTGCTCAATTTCTTCGTCCTCGTCCCATATATCGCCGACGATTTCTTCAAGCAGATCTTCCATTGTGAGAATACCGAGAGTTCCGCCGTATTCGTCGGTAACGATTGCAAGGTGAACTTTTATTCTCTTGAAAGTGCTGAGAATTTTTGAAAGAGGTTGAGTTCTGAACACAAAGTACGGCGGTTGCATTATGTCACGCACATCCGGTGCGATGCCGTCCGCAAGTTTTTCGAGATAATCTCTTGTGTGAAGTACGCCGACAATGTTGTCAACGGTATCTTTATATACAGGAATTCTTGAGTATCTGTTTTCAATAATTAAATTCTTAATTTTCTCCGGCGAATCGTCCACGCTTATGAATGTAACATCAACTCGAGGTGTGATGACTTCTTCGGCGGTTTTTTCGTCAAAGTCAAGTGCAAGGCGAACCATCTCGCTTTCGCTTTCTTCAAGCACGCCTTCTTCTTCAATGCTTTCTACTATATATTTAAGCTCATTTTCGGTAACGCTCGGTGCATCCTCTGTTCCGCCCGCAATCTTAAGGGCAAGGCTTTTGAATTGTACAAGGATAAACACAAGCGGGGTTAAAATGAACATCAAGAACTTTATTATGCCTGCTGTTTTAAGAGAAAAGCTGTCGCAATTTTCTTTAGCCAAACATTTAGGAAGCACCTCACCGAATGTGAGTACAAGCAAAGTAGTTGCACCCGTTGCAATAGCTGAACCGTAGTCGCCGAAAAGTGCCATACACAATACCGTTGCAAGTGATGAACAGCTAAGGTTTACTACATTGTTGCAGATAAGAATGGTGGTAAGTGCTTTGTCAAAATTTTCAATAACAAAAAGAGCGGTTGTTGCTTTTTTGTCGCCGTCTTCGGATTTCTTTTGAATGCGGATTTTGTTTACAAAAGAAAACGCTGTTTCCGTTGCGGAAAAGAACGATGACAATGCAATAAGTACAAAAATTACTATCGCCATTACTATGTTTGATGCCAATTAAATTCACTCCAAAAAACATTATTACTTTTATACTACTATAATTCTTTTATATCATTATTGTTTTTAAGAAAAAAGAGCAAAAAGATTGAAATATATTGCTATAAATGCTATAATATTTAATTGCAAAATACATTATTAACGCATTTTTGGAAAAAATATTTTTCGGAGGTGCATTAATATGGCACAAAAAGCAAAAGAAAAGAATACCACAGCAAAAAAATCGGGTAAGTCAAGGGTTGATAATACAGTAAAAAATCCGAACAGCCCGAAAAAAAGTCGCTTGAAAAAGACAGTCCCATTGACGAACAGCATACGGATCAGGTAGAAGAAACAGGTTCGGTGCTAACTACGCATAAAGACAGCGTAATTCATTGCCTGACAATTATAGGACAGATTGAGGGTCATTACATTCTTCCGCAACAGAATAAAACGACCAAGTATGAGCATGTTATTCCGTTGCTTGTATCTATTGAAGAGGACGAAAGAATAGATGGACTGCTTATTTTAATAAATACGGTCGGCGGAGATGTAGAGGCAGGTCTTGCCATTGCCGAGGTTATTTCGGGAATGAAAAAACCCACGGTTTCAATTGTGCTCGGCGGAGGACATTCTATAGGCATACCGCTTGCCGTTGCGGCAGACAAGAGTTTTATTGCACCGAGTGCGTCTATGACGGTGCATCCTGTGCGAACTACGGGACTGACGCTCGGCGTTCCGCAGACTTTTGAGTATTTTCAGCGTATGCAGGACAGAATTACAACCTTTGTTGCGGAAAATTCCGATATTTCAAAAGAACGGTACAATGAGCTTGTTCTCAACACGGGCGAACTTGTAATGGACATCGGAACGATTCTTGAGGGGGAAGAGGCTGTCAGTGAAGGTCTTATTGACGAGGTCGGCACGGTTTCGGATGCAATTGACTGCCTGTACACAATGATAAAACGCAATAAGACCCGTAAAAAACGTGGCAGATAATTTTATTTTTTACAGTAACCGCATATAAATAAATGCGGTTATATGGGCGGTCAAAAGTCGCCCTTACATATTTTATGGTTAAAGGAGTACATATTATGTCAATTATTGATGCAATCATTCAGGGCATCGTGCAGGGCTTAACAGAGTTTTTGCCTGTATCGAGCAGCGGACATCTTTCTATTACACAGCATATTTTGGGCGCAACGGAAAATAACCTTTTCTTTAATGTTATGCTCCATGTGGGAACACTTGTAGCGGTAG
>OHVH01000224.1_pt1 | contig 10219 bp, 7 predicted proteins | sample 1579361 | NCBI WGS metagenome assembly OHVH01 (sample SAMEA3882507, study PRJEB24775) | human gut metagenome | biome: human-associated habitat; feature: intestine environment; material: feces | place: Netherlands | collected 2009/2010
CCGAGAAAAATTCGATACAAGTTCACAAAACCGGGGTGCTGGCGTGGTATACTTCAACCAACAGTACGAAAGGAGCTCCTCATCCATGAATCGACCTGCCCCCCAGCAGCCATCCCGCAAAAAGGCGGCCCTGTCCATCACGATCCTCGTGGTGCTGACCGGCGTCGTCTTCTGGATCTTCAAGAGCCACTGGGCCGAGATCTCCTCGGCGCTGGCGCAGCTGAAGTTCTGGCAGGTGGCTGTCGTGCTGGCCGTCGGCCTGACCTACCCGGTGCTGGAGGGCCTTGTCAGCTACGTCATCGTCCGGAGCCGACTGCCCCGGTTCACCCTGCGTCAGGCGCTGGAATCGGCCTTCATGGGCAGCTTCGGCAACGTCATCTGCCTTGGGGCCGGGTCCATGCCGATGCAGTCCTACTACCTCTACCGCAGCGGGCTGCCGCTGGGCCCCGGCGTGGGCCTGATGACCCTGCAATACGTTTTCCACAAGACCACGGTTCTGCTCTACGCCACGGTGATGCTGCTGCTTCAGCGCCGGTGGCTGGCGGCCAACACCTCCGGCGTGATGAACTACCTGCCCATGGCCTACTTCGTGGTGGCGGCGATCATCGTGGGGCTGGTGCTGCTCTGCGTTTCGCCCCTCATCCAGCGGCTCGCCCGCTGGGCGCTGGGCTGTCTGCCCAAGACCGAACAATGGCAGACCCGCCGGGAAACGTGGCTGGAGCAGCTGGACACCCTCGGCACCGAGAGCCGTCACCTGCTGGCCGACAAGGGCCGCTGCGTCAAGATCTTCGCCCTGCACACGGTCAAGCTGTTCCTGCTGTTCACTCTGCCTTCCCTCTGCATCCGGTTCATGGGGCTGCCCTGCGGCCTGAGCTTCTGGCAGGTGCAGCTCCTCACCAGCCTGATGCTCTTCCTCTCCAACGCCCTGCCCAACGTGGCGGGCATGGGTTCCATCGAAACGGCCTTCCTCCTCGTCTTCAGCTCCTTTCTGTCCAACGGCGAGGCCATGAGCACCCTGATGCTCTTCCGCATCGCCAGCTACTACTTCGTCTTCGGCTTCAGTGCCGTTGTCTCCCTCTTCGCCCAGAAGCATTTGGAGGAGCAGCCGCGCTGACGTAGTGGCGCGGTTCGCTTCCCCGCGAACTCGGCCAGCCTCCTAGACAAGCAAGTTAAATGGCCAAGTTCGGTTTTTATAACGCAGCTTCGTCCAGAATCGAACTTTGCCAGCTTGGCCAACTTCGAAATGGCTGGCCAAGTTCGAACTTGGCCACCAAACGGAACTTCGCCAACTTGGCCAACATCCAATATAGAACGTAGCTATATTATTATTTTTGAACTTGGCCATTGGATTTTCTACAGTAAGGGCAAAAATGCAGCCCATCGCACTTCTGATTCTTATTGACATAATTGCCTTACCAGCGTATAATAATAACAGAAGACAGCAATGTCTCAAAATAGTGCCCGCTCCCCGATACGCGGCTGATAAATGGTCGGGATCACAAATATTGCCGCTCCCCGGTATGCGGCTGATAAATGGCTGGGACAAAAATGTTTGCAGGGCCTCGTCGAAAGACGGGGCTCTACATTTATGGGAGGTTTTTATGCTGGATGCACAGCTTTATTTCCTGTCCGATCAGTATTACATAGATTTTCCCGATGATAAACTGATGCAAAACAAAGATATGATCGATGGCATCCGCCGCAGCCGCCCCTGCTTTCTCGCCTTTCCGGATTCCAAAAATCCGTCGATCTACTGGCTCGTCCCCATTTCCTCCCGGTATGAGAAGTATCAAAAGATCGCGCAATCCAAAATTGAAAAATATGGCCGCTGCAACACGATTCGCTTTGGCACTGTCCTTGGCCGGAATGCGGCCTTCCTGATTCAAAACATGTGCCCTGTCACCGAGTTTTATCTGACAGCTTATATTGACAAGAATAAAGTCCCCATTCGTTTGGATGACCGCATCGTGGAAGATGTCACAAAAAATGCCCGCGAAGTGCTTGCCATCGCCCGGCGAGGCGCAAAGGTCATCTTCCCGGATGTATTCAAACTTTATCAGGAGCTGGAAAAGACACTATAAAAACAAAAATCGGGGCACGTCGGTGGTCAAGCGACATGTCCCGTTTTTGTTTTCTGTTTTCGTGAAGGCCGCCGTACCAGAGCCGCCTTCACCGCGCAGGAGGGAGCGGAGCAAACCAGAATGCCGCGCCCTGCCAAAAGAAAAAGAGAGTATGGAATGGAGGAATCGGAACCCTTTGCAGAAGGTTCCGCAGCCTCGGTTAGATTTAACTAACCTTGCCGTGACAACAGGATACCATAGTTTGTCATGACTGTCAAGCCCCCTTTTGAACTTTTTTCGAAAAAAGTTTTTTTCCGGAAAATTAGGCACTTGTGCTAAGAAACTTTTGCCGCTTTTGTGTAAAATCCATCCATTCCCTCTTGCTTTTTCGAGGAATCATTGCTATTATAGTGTCAAGGCTGCCGGGCGCGGAACGTCACGCGCCTCGCCGCCCATTCGCCCGCCCCCAGAAAGCCGCATTGGATGCGGTTTTTCAAAGGCTCAATAGTTAGATAATGCTAACTGCCAATGGAATGGCAAGGAGCAAGGAGGTTCCAATGATCGATTTTGAACAGTGGGAAGGCTTTGAGGGCCGTATCTGGAAAGAGGAAGTCAACGTGCGCGACTTCATCCAGAAGAACTACACCCCGTACGACGGCGACGAGTCGTTCTTGGCCGGTCCCACCGAGGCGACCAACAAACTGTGGGGAGCTTTGCAGAAGCTCCAGAAGGAAGAGCGCGCCAAGGGCGGCGTGCTGGATATGGAGACCGAAGTGGTCAGCAGCCTGACCGCATACGGCCCCGGCTACATCGACGAGGAGCTGAAGGAGCTGGAGCAGGTCGTCGGCCTGCAGACCGACAAGCCCCTCAAGCGCGCCTTCATGCCCTACGGCGGCATCAAGATGGCAGAGCAGGCCTGCACCACCTACGGCTACCAGCCCAGCGAAGAGCTGCACAAGATCTTCACCGACTACACCCGTACCCACAATCAGGCGGTCTTCGACGCTTACACCCCGGAAATGAAGAAGGCCCGCCACACCCACATCATCACCGGCCTGCCCGACACCTACGGCCGCGGCCGCATCGTCGGCGACTACCGCCGCGTGGCCCTGTACGGCATCGATGCGCTGATCCAGTTCAAGCAGGAGGACTTCGCCAACTGCGGCGACGGCACCATGACCGATGACGTCATCCGTCTGCGCGAGGAGATCGCCCGCCAGATCAACGCCCTGAAGGGCATGAAGAAGATGGCCGAGGCCTACGGCTTCGACATCTCCCAGCCCGCCAAGGACGCCAAGGAAGCCTGCCAGTGGCTGTACTTCGGCTATCTGGCCGCCATCAAGACCCAGAACGGCGCTGCCATGAGCGTGGGCCGCATCTCCACCTTCCTCGACATCTACATCCAGCGGGATCTGGACAAGGGCATCCTGACCGAGAGCGAGGCACAGGAGCTGATCGACCACATGGTCATGAAGTTCCGCATGGTCAAGTTCGCCCGCATCCCCAGCTACAACCAGCTGTTCTCCGGCGACCCCGTCTGGGCAACGCTGGAAGTGGGCGGCATCGGCATGGACGGCCGCAGCATGGTCACCAAGAACTGCTACCGCTTCCTGCACACGCTGGAAAACATGGGCCCCGCACCGGAGCCGAACCTGACCGTTCTGTACTCCTCTGCCCTGCCCGAAGCCTTCAAGAAGTACGCCGCCAAGGTGTCCATCAACACCAGCTCCGTCCAGTACGAGAACGACGATGTGATGAAGCCCGTCTGGGGCGACGATTACTCCATCTGCTGCTGCGTGTCTGCCACCCAGACCGGCAAGGAGATGCAGTTCTTCGGTGCCCGCGCCAACCTCGCCAAGTGCCTGTTGTACGCCATCAACGGCGGCGTGGACGAGAAGTACCACGAGCAGTGCGGCCCCAACTACGCCCCCATCACCAGCGAGTACCTGACCTATGACGAGGTTCTGCCCAAGTATGTGCAGATGCTGGACTGGCTGGCCGGCCTGTACGTCAACGTGCTGAACCTCATCCAGTATATGCACGACAAGTACTACTACGAAGAGGCCGAGATGGCCCTCATTGATACCGATGTCCGCCGCACCTTCGCCACCGGCATTGCGGGCTTCTCCCACGTCATCGACTCCCTGAGCGCCATCAAGTACGCCAAGGTCAAGGTGGTGCGTGACGAGAGCGGCCTTGCCACCGGCTTTGAGACCGAGGGCGACTTCCCCAAGTACGGCAACGACGACGACCGCGCCGACGAGATCGGCGTCTGGCTGCTGCGCACCTTCCTTGAGATGATCAAGAAGCGCCACACCTACCGCAACTCCGAGGCTACCACCTCCATCCTGACCATCACCTCCAACGTCGTCTACGGCAAGGCCACCGGCGCCTTCCCGTCCGGCCACAAGAAGGGCACCCCGTACGCTCCGGGCGCCAACCCGGAGAACGGCATGGACTCCCACGGCATGCTGCCGTCCATGTTCTCCGTCGGCAAGATCGACTACAACGACGCTCTTGACGGCATCTCGCTGACCAACACCATCACCCCTGATGGTCTGGGCCGCGACGAGGAAGAGCGTATCGGCAACCTCGTTGGCATCCTGGACGCCGGCAACGGCCACGGCCTGTACCACGCCAACATCAACGTGCTGCGCAAGGAGCAGCTCGAGGATGCCGTCGAGCATCCGGAGAAGTACCCGCACCTGACCGTGCGCGTCTCCGGCTACGCGGTGAACTTCGTCAAGCTCACCAAGGAACAGCAGCTCGACGTGATCTCCCGTACGTTCCACCAGGGCGCTGTCGTCGACTGAACGGCACAATCAGCCAAATGAAAGCCGCCGCATGAAACGACGGTAATGCGAAGGGACGGAGCTCGTGGCTTCGTCCCTTTCGCTTTTCCCATATCGTTTTCCCATATGATTGGGATGGCAGATGAAAGGGGACATTGATGTCTGAACATATTTTCCGTTCCACGACCAGACACATGCTGAGGGATTCCAAGGACTACGTCAACCAGACGCTGATGGGAGGCCTGTCCGGATTCGAATCGCCAATCGGCTTGGACCGTTTCGACCGCATCAAGGCGTTGAAAAGCGGCGATATCGGTTTCGTGCACTCGTGGGACATCAACACTTCCGTGGATGGTCCTGGCACCAGAATGACCGTGTTCATGAGCGGATGCCCTCTGCGCTGCCAGTACTGCCAGAATCCGGATACTTGGAAGATGCGCGACGGCAAGCCCGTCTACTACGAAGCCATGGTCAAGAAAATCGAGCGGTATGCCGATTTATTCAAGGCCACCGGCGGCGGCATCACTTTCTCCGGCGGCGAATCCATGATGCAGCCGGCTTTCGTGTCCCGCGTGTTCCATGCCGCCAAGCAGATGGGAGTGCATACCTGCCTCGACACGTCCGGATTCCTCGGGGCGAGCTACACCGATGACATGGTGGATGACATCGACCTGTGCCTGCTTGACGTCAAATCCGGCGATGAGGAGACCTACCATAAGGTGACCGGCGGCATCCTGCAGCCGACCATCGACTTCGGACAGCGTCTGGCCAAGGCAGGCAAGAAGATCTGGGTGCGTTTCGTGCTCGTGCCGGGCCTCACATCCTCCGAAGAAAACGTCGAGAACGTGGCGAAGATCTGCGAGACCTTCGGCGACGCGTTGGAACATATCGACGTATTGCCCTTCCACCAGCTTGGCCGTCCGAAGTGGCACATGCTGAACATCCCATACCCGTTGGAGGACCAGAAAGGCCCGTCCGCGGCAATGAAACAACGTGTGGTCGAGCAGTTCCAGTCGCACGGCTTCACCGTGTACTAAACGCCCGTCCTCTCAATGGCTTCCCCATATTCGCTGGATATGCGGAACGCCTCATATTGGTCCATGCCGCCGACTGAATCGATGGCATGGACCAATTTATTCATACGCTGAAAAATCTTCACATTCGACGCGTGGCAAAGTGGTTCGAAATACTACGAAATGCCCTTCTCTGTCGTAGCCTTGAACTATGGCAGACATCTTTGATTTTCCACGAGATGCGCGCAACGTGGCGCGCGCCGATGGCAAGGGAGCGGATATGGGCGGCGAAGCCCCACAGACCATGCTTATGCGACCGCAGGGCGTTCCCGACCAAGTCTGGAACGCGGTGCTTTCCGTGGACCGTATGCGGCGTTTGAAAGGCATGACATACCGTGAGATTCCGGTGCCCAATTCCATGGCGAACTTCGGCATCGGCGTCGCGTTGGAATGCGATGAAACATACGCATCCGGCTGGATCATGATCCTGTACTCGCTCAAATTCCGAGAGGACTGGCACTCCCACTGGCGTTGCGTGGCTTTCGCATCCCTGCCACTGCCCGACAAGGAGGACGACTGCCTGACTCCGGGCATGTACTGGGACATGATGATGGAACGTCTCAATCCAAACGATTCCGAACATGTATCCGGCACCGTCACAGTCACCCAAAACACAGCATTCGGCCATGACCCCGATGTGCCCAGGGTGGGCTGCGAGATCCGGGTGTCTTGGACTCCACTAGACTATGCCGATGGAGGCCTTGACGCCGGCTCCCAAGTCGGACAGTGGGCGTCGTTCCTCCGGTCCATGACGCAATCCGAGGAGGAAAACCCCGTTGACTGACGAGCCGAAGCTGCTGGCGGAACCGCGCGAAGGCGTGCCCAACGTGATCGACACGTTGCCGGCATTCCGTGACTATTGCAGTGAGCTGGCTTCCTCACATGGCTCCCTTGCCGCGGACGCGGAACGCGCATCCGGCTTCCGGTATGGGCATGAGGACTGGTTGGTGCAGTTCAAACGCGACGGAGCCGGCATCGGCCTGCTCGATCCGCAGGCGCTCGCCGCGGCCGGGGCGGATTGGAACGATTTCAACCGTGCCGTCGGAGATGCGGTATGGATTCTGCATGATTCCCTGCAGGATCTTCCGGGATTCGACGAACTCGGCATGGAACCGCAACGGCTGTTCGACACGGAAATCGCCGCGCGTCTGCTGGGATTGAAACGATTCGGACTTGCCGCCGTCACCGAGCATTTTCTTGGACTGACCCTTGCCAAAGAACATTCCGCGGCTGACTGGTCGTATCGTCCGTTGCCCCGCGACTGGCGAAATTACGCGGCGTTGGACGTCGAACTGCTCATCGAGCTTGAAACGAAGATGCGCGCCGAACTCAAACGCCAAGGCAAGATGGAATGGGCTCAGGAAGAGTTCGATTACGCGCTCAAAGAAGGTCTGGGACCACGCAAGGAGCATCCGATTCCCTGGATGCATGTCTCGCACATCACTGAAGTCATGCGTGACCGGCAGGCGCTGGCCATCGTCCGCGCGCTATGGACCCGCCGCGACGAACTCGCGCGCGAATACGACATCGCGCCGACCCTGCTACTGTCCGACAGCTCCATCATCGAAGTGGCGAAACGCAAACCACACAACGCTGCGCAATTCCGTTCGATTCGCTCCATCAACGAACGCGTGCGCATCCATACCGATTCCGAACAGGACAAGATGTTCGAACGGTACGCGCCGATTCAACGCAAAATCAAACCGAGCATGTGGAAGAACATCATCCAGGACGCGCTCGCCCTGCCGCCAAGCGAATGGCCGGACGTGGACGGCGGCGCCGCGCGGCGTCATGAATCGCAGTCAGCCTCGGCTCCCAAATCGATTCGCGTGTGGAAGGAACGGTATCCGGAACGTCTGCAAGTGCTCAACAGGGTGCGCAAGGCGGTCTCCCAGATAGCGGAGGACACGCGCACGCCTGTGGAAATCGTCATCAAACCGCAGTATTTGCGTAACCTGTGCTGGACGGACGAACCTCGTAAGCGTGACGTCGCGCGATTCCTCAGCGAACAGGGCGCACGCGATTGGCAGGTCTCCCTAGTTGCAGAGTCCGTAAGTCGCGCTATTATATAGAGGTTGCCTAACGGCAGAAATATGAAGAACCGTATTTTTCAGGAGCGCAAGCGTGAAAATCAGCGTCAGGAATCTTGAGCCGACCAAGGTGAAGCTCACCGTCACCGTCGACCCGGAGGAGTTCAACCCGTATCTCGACGAGGCTCGCAAGGAAATCGCAAAGCAGGTCAACGTGCCTGGCTTCCGTAAGGGCCACGTGCCCGGCAAGATCATCGACCAGCGTATCGGCTTCGGTGCCGTCGCCGGCGAAGCTGTGAACAACGGCGTGCCGGAGCTGTATTCCAAGGCTCTTGAAACCAAGAAGATCCACCCGATGGCCCAGCCGGAGATCGACGTTCAGGACGTGCCGGAATCCGCCAAGGATGAGACCAAGCTGAAGTTCGTCGCCACCGTTGAGCGTCGCCCGGACATCGAACTGCCGGCTCTTGACGGCATGGAGATCGAGGTCGCCAAGGCCGAGGTCACCGATGAGGACATCAACAACCGTCTGGAAGCCCTGCGCCAGCGTTTCGGCACCCTCGTGAGCGTCGACCGTCCGGCCGCCAAGGGTGACTACGCCAACATCGACCTCAACGCCGAAATCGACGGCGAAACCGTCGACTCCCAGGAGGGCGTGAGCTACGAGCTCGGCTCCGCCACCATGCTCGACGGCCTGGATGAGGCCCTCGAAGGCCTGTCCGCCGGTGAGGAAACCAGCTTCGAAGGCACCCTCGAGGCCGGCAAGCACGAAGGCGAGAAGGCCCTGATCAAGGTCAAGGTCAATTCCGTCAAGGCCGAGGAACTGCCGGAACTCGATGACGACTTCGCTTCCGAAGCATCCGAGTTCGACACCCTCGACGAGCTGAAGGAAGACCTGAAGAAGGTCGCCGCTCAGGACGCCGAAGGCCGTCAGGCCACCGCCGCTCGTGACGCGTTCATCGCCAAGCTCGAGGATGGCCTCGAGATTCCGGTGCCGAAGGGCGTCAAGGCCGAAATGGTCGAGCAGCAGCTCAAGAACGTGACCGCGGATCCGTCCAAGGCCACCAAGGAGCAGAAGGCCGAAGCCGAAGAAACCGTGGAGAAGGAACTGCGCGACCAGATGGTGCTCGACGTGCTCGCCGAGACCATGGACGTCAAGGTCTCCCAGGGTGAGGTCTTCAACTTCCTCGCCTCCATCGCCCAGCAGTACGGCATGGATCCGAACGCCTTCATCCAGGCCATCATCCGCAACGGCCAGATCGGTTCCGCTGTGCAGGAAGTCGGCCGCTCCAAGGGCCTGCTCTCCGGCATGCGCGCCGTGACCTTCAAGTCCGAGGGCGAGACCCTGGACCTGAGCGCCTTCCTCGGCGAAGCCGCTGAAGACGAAGAGTCCGAGAGCGTCGAGGCTGCTTCCGCTGCCGCCGCCGTGGCTGACGAGCTCGCTTCCGACGAGAAGTGAGACCGATTGGCCGCCTGTGGGCGTTGTATTGACGCAGCACATGCGATAAAGGCTGGAATCCTAAGGGTTCCAGCCTTTTTCTATGATTCCTTTGCCTTGCTTTACACTGGAATACAGTGTGTGACTGGAGGAACAATGAATCAGGGATTCGCGGTGGTTGATTTCGAAACCACGGGATTGAGTCCGGCGAAAGGCGATCGGGCCATTGAGATCGGCTTGGTGCACGTGGCTCCGGACGGCACGCTCGAAGACGAGCATGAGACGCTGATTCATGTGGATCGCAGTGTCGGTGCCTCCTGGGTGCACCATATCACCGCGCGCGATCTGCTGCACGCGCCGGATTTCGAAGGCATCGCACATGAACTGCGTGACCTGCTTGCCGGCCGCGTGTTCGTGGCCCACAACGTGTCGTTCGACTCGCGGTTCCTGCTCGCCGAATACTCGCGCATAGGCGCCTCCATACCTGTTCATCAGAGCACTATGCTGTGCACGATGAAACTGTCGCGTTCCCTGATCGGACGGGGCAAGCTCGCCGACTGCTGCGAGTATTTCGGCATTGCCAACGAGGATGCGCATAGCGCGTTAAGCGACGCTCACGCCACCGCCATACTGCTCGGACGACTGTTGGAAGCCGACCCGAAATGGCCCGGCTTCCAACGTCGGCTGGACGCGGCCGGGGCAGGAGAATCTCTACAACATCTGCATCATGGAGGAGCTGTGCAGCATCCTCGCCATGGGCGGCGGCGCCTCGACGAAGCTCGTGCGCCCCAACGGCGGCAAACTCGAGCGGCACATCGACCCCAAG
>OHVH01000225.1_pt1 | contig 10214 bp, 7 predicted proteins | sample 1579361 | NCBI WGS metagenome assembly OHVH01 (sample SAMEA3882507, study PRJEB24775) | human gut metagenome | biome: human-associated habitat; feature: intestine environment; material: feces | place: Netherlands | collected 2009/2010
TAAAGTGGCACGCGAGCTGGGTTCAGAACGTCGTGAGACAGTTCGGTCTCTATCTATCGTGGGCGTGGGAGTTTTGAGTGGTGCCGTCACTAGTACGAGAGGACCGTGATGGACAGACCTCCGGTTTACCAGTTGTGCCGCCAGGCGCACCGCTGGGTATCTGAGTCTGGATTGGATAAGCGCTGAAAGCATCTAAGTGCGAAGCCAGCCGCAAGATGAGAACTCCATTGAGGGTCGTCAGAGACGATGACGTTGATAGGATGCAGGTGTAAAGACAGCGATGTCAAAGCCGAGCATTACTAATTGCCCGAACACTTTCTTTAGGAAAGTTCATAGTTTCAGCTGTTGACTCTCGATAGAATCGAGAGGGACGGTGGTTCTTTACTTGATAAACAGTTTGCTTGTGTGCAAATACGTCATACCCCATTATCAGGTGGTTATTGCGGTGAGGTCCCACCTCTTCCCATTCCGAACAGAGAAGTTAAGCTCACTTGCGCCGATGGTACTGCAATGCAATGCGGGAGAGTAGGTAGCCGCCTTCTTTTATCAAGAGCCTCAGATTTCGAAAGATTTCTGAGGCTTTTTTGTTTTCACGCGGATTTCGCAGATTTCTTTTCGCTGTTTTTTCTTTTTCCCACAGATTTCACAGATGACACAGATTTTAGACCTGTTCGGTCTGGAATGATGCTGATCTTTTTCTCTGCTTTTCCTTTTTCACAGAATCAAAATAAAAAACTGGACCAACCTTAAAGGTAAGCCCAGTTTGATATGGAGAGATTATTTGTTTCTACGATGATTACGTGTCTTCTGCTTCGACTTCTTTGTTTTCTTGGAAGAAGTACTAGCCTCAGGCTTTTCCTTGCGTATAGGAGCAGAATCGCCGGCTAGGGCGAAATCCAACTGCTTCTTCTCCAGGTTGGCTTGAGCCACCTTGATGCGGATAGCATCACCTAATTGGTACTTGTTGTGATGACGACGACCAATCAGACAGAAGTTCTTTTCATCGAAGTCGTAGTAATCGTCTGCGATGTCTCGCATCGGAATCATACCTTCACAATGGTTCTCATCAATGGTTGCATAGATGCCGTAAGAAGTGATACCGCTGATGTGGGCATCGAATTCCTCACCTAGCTTATCGCCCATGAATTCTACCATCTTATATTTGATACTGTCTCGTTCTGCATTCTGTGCAATCTGCTCCATGTCGGAGCAATGCTCACAGAGTTCCTCGTAATGCTTCTCGTTGGCACTTCTGCCGCCTTGTGCATACTTGGTGAGCAAGCGGTGTACCATTGTATCCGGATAACGGCGGATCGGCGAGGTGAAGTGAGTGTAGTATTCGAATGCCAGACCGAAGTGACCGATGTTGTGGACGGAATACTTTGCTTTCATCATAGCACGGAGTGCAACCATCTGGATGAGATTGTTCTCTGGTTTGCCTTCGCAATCTGACATCAACTTGTTGAGACTTCTTGCTGTAGCGCCTTTTGTACCCTCTGTTTTCATCTTATAACCAAACTTCACAACGAATTCACGCAGGGTTTCCAGCTTCTGTGGGTCTGGATTGTCGTGAATACGATAAGGAAGCGTCTTTGGCTTCTTTCCCTTTTTCACCTTTCCGATACTTTCAGCCACCGTACGGTTGGCTAGGAGCATGAATTCCTCCACGAGTTTGTTGGCATCCTTTGAGCGCTTATAGTAGCAGCTGACAGGCTTGCCCTTCTCGTCAACATCGAAATGCAGTTCCTCTCGGTCGAACTTCACGGCTCCATTCTTGAATCTTGCAGCACGAAGTTTCTTTGCCAGTCTATCAAGGGTGATAAGCTGGAGTGCATTTTCACCCTGGTATGGATGCTCTTTGGTTTCTGCCGGTGCAGGTTCGCCGGTACCATCAATCACGCCATTTGCTTCTAGAAGTTCCTGTACCTCTTCATATTTATATCGGCGGTCGCTCTCGATGACGGTATGCACGATGCGGTAGTTCTTGACCTCGGCATTGTTGTCGAGTTCAAAGATGACGCTGTATGCCAGTTTTTCCTCGTTAGGGCGAAGCGAACAGATGAAGTTGCAGAGACGCTCAGGGAGCATCGGGATGGTGCGATCTACGAGATAGACAGATGTGGCACGCTTCACTGCTTCCTTGTCGATGATGCTGCCCTCCGTGACGTAGTGCGAAACATCGGCGATGTGAACACCCACCTGCCAGTTGCCGTTCTCCAATCTCTGAATACTCAAGGCATCGTCGAAGTCTTTGGCGTCTTTCGGGTCGATGGTGCAGGTGAAAACCTTTCTGAAGTCTTCTCGCTCCTTGTAGTCCTGCTCTGTGATTTCTCCTGAAATCTTGTTGGCAGCATCCTCTACGTTCTTCGGATACTTGTAAGGCAATCCATATTGGGCGAGGATAGAGTTCATCTCTACATCGTTGTCACCCTTCTGTCCGAGGATATCCACAACCTCACCGATAGGACTCTTGTTTTCTCCATCCGGCCATTCTATGATTCGTACCACCGCCTTGTCGTCGGTCTTTCCACCCTTCACCTTTCTTCTTGGAATGATGATGTTGTGGGCGAAGACGTCGCTTGGTGTAACAAGGTAAGCCAGATCCTTATCCACTTTCAATCTACCAACGAAGGTATCTTTTGCACGTTCCAGGATCTTGTTTACCTGTGCTTCCTTGATGTGGTTTTTTCGACGGGCGAGGAAAGTGAATTCCACGCGGTCGCCATTGAGCGCTCCCATAGAGTTGCGCTCAGAAACGAAGATAGGATTCTCTTCGCCATCAGGGATGACGGAGTTCTTGCCATTTGCCTTTCTAACAAACTTACCCTCCATTACCTGCACGCTTTGGTTCAGGCGATACGAATTATCACTTACCTTTGCCAGATAGTCATCCCATGCCATTTCCTCCATGATGTCGATAGCCAGCATCTTGAGCGGATGCGTGGTGAGATGGAGGGAACGGAATATTTCTTTAAAGCTGAGCGTTTCGCCCGGCCTTTCGGCAAAGAATTGCTGCAGAATCTCAGTGAGCTGCGCCTTGTTCATTCTTTTGCCGCCTTTTTTACCTTTTCCCATAATTACGACTGTTATATGACTGTTTATAGTTTTATAAGGCAAAGAAACAAAAAAAATCGGAGAATACAAAGTTTCTTGGCATCTTTTTTTGTTTTTTATTAAATATGTAACAAAATAGGCCACTAATTTCTCCTTTCCTTCTATATTCATCTTTATAAACGAGTAGAAAAAGAAATGAGAAGATGATAGGGCAAAGCAGAGTTTTTTCTTTCTTTTGGCTGTATTGATAAGTTTCGGATATTACAATGCTGTTACAATTTGAAATATCCTTGCTTAATATTTCGTAATAAGCGGATTTCTTATTATATTTGCAATCGAAACGTAACAAACATTTCCACAAAAACAATTAATTATGGATACAAGTCAATATCTTGTGATTTTTTTTCAGATCCTCGGTTCTCTGGCATTGCTCATCTATGGTATGAAGGTGATGAGTGAGGCTTTGCAGAAGATGGCAGGATCTCAGTTGCGCCACATTTTAGGAGCTATGACGACCAACCGATTTACGGGAATGCTTACAGGTACCTTTATTACCTGTGCCGTTCAGAGTTCCTCTGCAACCACCGTGATGACGGTTTCTTTTGTGAATGCAGGTCTGCTCACCCTGGCCCAAGCCATTTCCGTGATTATGGGTGCCAACATCGGTACCACCTTTACGGCATGGATTATGTCGCTGGGTTATAATGTAGATTTAACCATCGTGGTTTTCCCTGCGTTCTTCCTCGGCATTATGCTGATATATAGCAAGAAGCGCCGGTATTTTGGAGATTTCCTCTTCGGTATCGCCTTTCTCTTCTTCTCGCTCGTTCTGTTGAGCAGTGCAGGCAAGGCTCTCGATCTGGAGCATAATCCGGCAGTTATCGACTTCTTCGGTTCCTTCGATACGAAGAGTCATTTCACCATTGTCGTCTTCCTTTTGATAGGTACGCTTATTACCTGCATCGTACAGAGTTCTGCTGCGGTGATGGCGATTACCATCCTGCTCTGTTCTACGGGAGTGCTTCCTATCTATCTGGGTATTGCGCTGGTGATGGGTGAGAATATCGGAACCACTGCTACCGCCAACCTTGCTGCTTTGGGTGCCAATGCCCAGGCTCGCCGTGCGGCTTTGGCTCATCTGGTGTTCAATGTGTTTGGTGTCATCTGGGTTCTCTGCCTGTTCTATCCTTTCGTGGATTTCGTCTGCTCTATTGTGGGCTACGATCCTGATGGCGGTATGTCGGCAGCGCAGAAGGCGAAGTTATTGCCAATCGTCCTGGCGATGTTCCACACCTGCTTCAATGTCTGCAATACGGGCGTACTCATCTGGTTTATCCCGCAGTTGGAAAAGGTGGTCTGCAAGCTTATCAAGCCTAAGGCAGATAAGGAGGATGAGGATTTCCGCCTGCGTTTTATCCAGGCTGGTATCATGAAGACACCGGAGCTTTCGGTCTTCGAGGCACAGCAGGAAATCGGCAGTTTCGGTGAGCGCATTCATCGTATGTTTAGTATGGTGAGAGAGTTGATGGATACCCAGGATGCCAAGACTTTCGACAAGCTCTATGAGCGCATCGAGAAGTACGAGGGTATTTCTGATAATATGGAGATAGAGATAGCCAAGTATCTCGACCAGGTGAGCGATGCCCATCTGAGTGATGATACCAAGGCAAAGATTCGTTCGATGCTGCGTGCGATTTCCGAGATAGAGAGCATTGGTGACAGCTGCTACAACCTCGCCCGCACTATTAAGCGCAAGGGAGAGAACAAGGAGGAGTTCACTGCCAAGCAGAATGAGAATATCCATCAGATGTTCAAGCTGGTAGATGAGTCGCTTACCCAGATGAACTTCATGTTTGCTCACGATCGCCAGAGTATCAACATGAACCATACCTATAATATTGAGACGGAAATCAACAACTTCCGTACTCAGTTGAGAAACCAGAACCTGGATGATGTGGATAACCATCTCTACACCTACGGCGTAGGAACCCTGTATATGGATATCATTCAGGAGTGCGAGAAGCTCGGCGATTACGTGGTAAACGTAGCCGAGGCACGTATGGGAACGAGAGCATCGGCATAATTAGCATTTCGATATAAAACAAAGTCGCCTTGTAAGGGCAAAAGCTTCTTTTTTTAAAAGCTTTTGCCCTTACAGGGCGACTTCCTTGCTTATGCGTAACCCAGGGCACTGCCCTGGGCTAGGAGCTTCTGCCCTTTCAGGGCGTGTGGAGCTTACTTGTGAAAGTTTAGCGTCTTATAATTATATCCTCTTCTGCGTTTTATTTCTCCAGAATATCCTTCAGTTCCTTCATTCCTTCAGAAGCCCCCTTCATGATATGTTCAATCTTGTAGTAGCCGTTGGTGTTTACGGCACCTGGGTCTATCAGATAGATAGGAATGTTCGGCTTGGTGTATGCTATCAGGCCTGCGGCAGGATACACGTTGAGCGAAGTACCGATGATGACGAAGATATCGGCTTGCTGTACCGCCTCGGCAGCAGGCTCTATCATCGGAACACTCTCGCCGAAGAAGACGATGAATGGTCGCAGCAAGCTGCCATCGCCAGCCTTGGTTCCAGGCTCCACCTCACAGTCATTCTCCGGCAACTCCTTGATGTATCGATAGTCGTAAGGGTCGCGCGAAGAGCAGACCTTGGAGAGTTCTCCATGCAGGTGGATCACGTTCTTGGATCCCGCCTTCTCGTGCAGATTATCCACATTCTGTGTAATCACCGTTACGTCGAAATCCTTCTCCAGATCCTTGATAAGTTTATGTCCCTCGTTAGGTTGAGCGGCATAGAGCTTATGGCGCAACATATTATAGAAGTTAGTTACTAGGGTAGGGTCAGCTTCCCATCCCTCGTGGGTAGCTATCTGTTCTACAGGATAGTTCTCCCACAAGCCATCATTTCCACGGAAAGTTTTGAAACCACTCTCCACAGACATTCCAGCGCCGGTTAAAAATACGAGTTTCTTCATCTTATCGCGTTTTATTTATTCATATTTTCTTAATCTTCTTATTAAGAATGCACAAATTTACACTTTTTTCTTTAAATATCATCGTTATCAGCGAGAAAAATGTTATCTTTGCACTCGTTTTAAGGACAATAAGTACAAAATAAAGAATATTAATACAAAGTTATAAGATAAATTTATGGATAAAGTAAGTTATGCTTTAGGCATTGGCATCGGTCGCCAGTTGGCTTCTATGGGTGCAGAGAGTTTGAACATTGATGATTTTGCACAGGCTGTAAAGGATGCGATTGCAGGCAAGCTTCAGCTTGATGAGCAGGAAGCACAGGAGTTGGTACAGAATTTCTTCGCAGAGCAGGAGGCTAAGGCTCAGGCTGCAGCTGCAGAGAAGGGCAAGGTTGCCAAGGAGGCTGGTGAGCAGTTCCTCGCAGAGAACGCTAAGAAGGATGGTATCATCACTACCAAGAGCGGTTTGCAGTATCAGATTCTGCGCGAGGGTAACGGCAAGGCTCCTAAGGCTACAGATCAGGTAGAGTGCCACTACGAGGGTACACTCATCGATGGTACTAAGTTTGATAGTTCTTACGACCGTGGTCAGACAGCTACCTTCCCATTGAACCAGGTAATCGCAGGTTGGACTGAGGGCCTTCAGTTGATGACCGAGGGTGCTAAGTACCGTTTCTTCATCCCTTATCAGTTGGGTTATGGCGAGCGTGGCGCAGGAGCAGCTATTCCTCCATTCTCAGCATTGATCTTCGATGTAGAGCTTGTTGCAGTAAAGTAATATAGAGAACAAAGAATAAAACATAAAGTTAAAAATGAAAAAGTTATTTTTCGGAGCCCTCGTGGCTTGTGTTGCCGCTACATTCGTAGCTTGTGGCAATTCTACTCCAAAGGCAGATCTCAAGAATGATGTAGATACAATGAGCTATGCCATGGGTATGTCTCAGACTCAGGGTCTGAAGGAGTTTATGGTAGAGCGCATGGGCGTTGATACTGCTTACATGGATGATTTCATCAAGGGTCTTAACGATGGTGCCAACGCTGGTGACGACAAGAAGAAGGCTGCTTACTACGCAGGTATTCAGATTGGTCAGCAGATCAGCAACCAGATGGTTAAGGGTATCAACCACGAGGTATTCGGTGACGATTCTACCAAGACCATCTCTTTGAAGAACTTCATGGCTGGTTTCATCACCGGTACTACAGGCAAGAAGGGCTTGATGACAGTTGAGCAGGCTGCTCAGATAGCTCAGGCTAAGATGATGGCTATCAAGGCTAAGAACATGGAGAAGGAATATGGTCCTAACAAGGTGGCTGGTGAGAAGTTCCTCGCTGCCAACAAGAAGAAGCCAGGAGTGGTAACTCTTCCTTCAGGTGTTCAGTACAAGGTAATCAAGGAGGGTAACGGCCCTATGCCAAAGGATACATCTATGGTAAAGGTTAACTACGAGGGTAAGACAATCGACGGCAAGGTATTCGATTCTTCTTATAAGCGTGGCGATGCTGTTACCCTTCGTGCCAATCAGGTTATCAAGGGCTGGACAGAGGCTTTGGTTCGCATGCCTGTAGGTTCTGTTTGGGAGGTTTACATTCCTCAGCAGTTGGCTTACGGTGAGCGTGAGCAGGGTCAGATCAAGCCATTCTCTGTATTGATCTTCAAGATTGAGTTGATCTCTGTAGGTGGCAAGTAATTTTTGTGGGAACTCATTTTTTGAGTAGAGGACTTATAAGAAATGAAGAAATATTTAATGACAGCACTCGTCCTCGTGGCGAGTGCTTCTTTGTTTACAGCCAGTGCTGCAAGCAAGAAGAAGAATGTGAAGAAGGTAACTCCAGTGGTTCTTGCCAGCGAGGGTGATTCCTTGAGTTATGCGGCTGGTGTCTATGCCACCCGTGGTCTGGTTCCATTCATCCAGCAGAGTTATCAGGTGGATACTGCTTATATGGCAGACTTCATCCGTGGTTACGAGGAGGCTATCCAGCAGGCAAATACTCCTAAGGGTACAGCTTATATCGTAGGTATGCAGATTGCCCAGATGGTAAATCAGCGCATCCTGCCTGGAACCCGCGAGGAGCTGAAGAGCACCAAGGATTCTATCAATGCCGAACTCTTCAGCCGTGGTTTCGTGGCAGCTCTTGCCAATGATACCACTATCTTTACCGAGCACAAGGCTGGCGAGTTCAAGAAGGAAGCCTTGGCTGGTGCTGGCGAGAAATATCTGGCAGCCAATGCCAAGAAGCCAGGTGTCAAGGTCTTGCCTAGCGGTTTGCAGTATAAGGTGATCAAGGAAGGTCAGGGCGAGATTCCTCAGGCTTCTGATGAGGTGGAGGTTATCTACGAGGGTCGTCTCATCGATGGAACCGTATTCGATGCAACTTCCAAGCATGGTGGTGCTGCCACAGACAAGTTCCGTGCCGGCAGCCTGATCAAGGGTTGGACAGAGGCTCTCACCATGATGCCTGTAGGCAGCAAGTGGCAGCTTTACATCCCTTATGAGCTGGCATACGGCGAGCGTCAGGCTGGTCAGATTCCTCCATATTCTACATTGGTATTCGACCTGGAGCTTGTCAGCATCGTAAAGCCAGAGGCAAAGCCTGAGGCTGACAGCGAGCAGAAGGATGATGCAGCTGTAGGAGCAGAGAAGAAGGTGGCTAAGACTCCTGCCAAATCTGCTGGCAAGAAGTCTGCTTCCAGAAAGAGAAAGTAACGACCAAATAGCTGGAAAAACCTGAAATTTTGGTTAAAATCAGTATAAAAAACAACAAAATGCACGGATATTGCAAAATATTCGTGCATTTTGTTGTCTGTTTCGATAGTTTTTATTAATTTTGCTATCTGGTATAGAAGAATACCTTAAAATAGAACATAATAATAGAGAAGAAATGGAGAAAATAGACAATCTTGACAGAAAGATTCTCGGCATCCTTTCCAAGAATGCCCGTATTCCTTTCAAAGACGTAGCTGCAGAATGCGGCGTGTCTCGTGCAGCCATCCATCAGCGTGTCCAGCACTTGATGGAGGATGGATTCATCACCGGTAGCGGTTTTGATGTAAACCCTAAGAGTCTGGGTTATTCTACATGTACATACGTAGGACTTAACCTGGAGCGTGGTAATATGTACAAGAAGGTGGTAGAGCGCCTTCAGAACATTCCTGAGATTGTGGAGTGCCACTTCACAACCGGTTCTTATACCATGCTTTTGAAGTTGTATGCCCGTGACAACGAGCAGTTGATGGACTTGCTGAACAACAAGCTCCAGGCTATCCCGGGTGTAGTATCTACCGAGACACTCATCTCGCTTGAGCAGAGCATCAAGCGCGAGGTTCCTGTTCTCTTGGAGGAAGAGTAATTTTTTTGTATTTAGAAATAAACAAATGGAAACATTTGACTTGGAGTCGCATCTCAAGGGTGCGTACTCTTCTTTTCCCGAAGCGAAGCATCAGCCCGTAATCGGTCTTACTGCCAATTACGAGAACATTGATGCTACGCTTCGTGACCGTTATTATAAGCAGGTGATTGCGGCAGGTGGAACGCCTGTCATCATCCCGCCAGTTGCCGACAGTACTGTCATCATCAATACCCTGGAACATCTAGATGGTTTGATCCTGACGGGTGGGGGCGACCATAACCCGTTGTGGATGGGCGAGGAGCCGTCTCCCCGTCTTCACAATATCAATCAGGAGCGTGATGCTGCAGAGCTGATGCTTGTCCGTCTGGCTTTCAACCGTCAGATACCGATGCTTGGCATCTGCCGAGGCATCCAGACCCTGGCGATAGCCTTGGGCGGAAAAGTGTATCAGGACATCAAGCAGATGGTGAAGCACAGTCAGGATGCCGACCGCTCCGAACCAACCCATAGTATAGAAATCAAGAAGGAGTCCACCTTATATCATATATATAATTCGGAAAAGATTCTCGTCAACTCGTTCCACCATCAGGCTGTGAGCGAGCCGGGCAAGCACATGCGCATCATCGCCAAATCTACCGATGGCATCATCGAGGCGATAGAGAGCAACGAGTATAAGCAGATACTCGGCGTGCAGTGGCATCCGGAGTGGCTGGGCAAGGAAGGCGGAAAGATCTTCCAGTGGCTGGTGAACCAGGCTGGCAATTTCCATGCAGCCAAGCAGTTGCACAAGCGTATCCTAACACTCGATACCCATTGCGATACCCCGATGTT
>OHVH01000229.1_pt1 | contig 10053 bp, 6 predicted proteins | sample 1579361 | NCBI WGS metagenome assembly OHVH01 (sample SAMEA3882507, study PRJEB24775) | human gut metagenome | biome: human-associated habitat; feature: intestine environment; material: feces | place: Netherlands | collected 2009/2010
CATTTGCCCGTAGCACCAGGACACGAAACAGGCGCACCATTCCACGCGGGAGTTGAAGCCGTACCAGCTCCAATACGGATAGCCGCCCACATTTCCGACTTGCTGCTTTGCAAGGTCAACGATAGCGGTATTACCGGGGCGCGTTCCGTTTACAAAGTCCACGCCGCTTAAATCCTCGGACGCGGAAGTGTCGGGAGAGCCGCCGCCAAAGATAAGGGGCTTGTTCCCGCTTGTCTGCAAGTACACCCGGTACATTTCCAGTTGTTCCGGGGTCAGATTATTTTCCGCAATGGTGGATAGCGGGGTGTTCGTCAGCTTGACGTTTAAGATGTAATACTCATAAGGCACTTGTACCGTGTAGGTGTCCGTATGCTCGTTGCCGTCCTCATCTGTCCATGTGTCGGTGCGTTCTTCCTCCCGGTAGCGTATTTCCACTTCCTCGGTCAGCGTCAGCCTGTATTGCTGATTGAAAATCCGTTGTAATTCGCTCTGTACCTCGGCGCGGGTGTAGCTTTGGTATTTTGCGGTCAGATAGGACGCTAATTCGTGGGGGTTATGCCCGATATTTGCAAGGTCATAGCGGTACTCGTCATAGCCGGGGTGGGTGCTTTCGATAGCGTCAATCTCGTTTTGCAGCCCGCTTTCCAGTCCGGCATAGGCATTTTCCACTTCCACAAGGTCGCTGTCCTCGGACGTATAAGACGTTCCAAGCACGCCGTTTAACGTGCCGGAAAACATTGCACCACAAGAGGACAGCCCGGACAGAAGCATAATGAAAAGCAGCAGCGCCCAGACAGCGATTGCCACGCCCGCCGGGTGTCTTGCCACAAACGCCGCTGTCTGCTTCGTTTTCTCGGCGGCTTTGGCTGCCGCTTTGCGGGTGCGTTCCGCTGCGCCCTTGATACCCTTTGCAGTATTGCGGGCTTCCTTTGCATACTGCTTTTTAATCTGCTGTTTCTGCCAAAAACGGGAAATAGGGTTACTGGTTAGCTGTGGGTTCTCATGCAGGGTCTTATGATACTGAAAATCCACGTTTGCCTTGAAAGCAGCTTTTTCAGCCTTTGCCGCTTCCCGGTAGGGTTTCAGCTTGTGGCTGCGGTAGCCCTGCTTGATTTTCCTTACCCCGTACTTTGCGCCGCGCTCGGCGGCTTCCTCGCTCTTATGTGCGCCCTCCACGCCGGAATTATCCTTTTCGACAGAATGGATTTTGTTGTGTACCAAAATCCCGGCTTCCTGTGCGGGGCGGGATAAGGGGCTGTGTTTGTCCTTAAATCCGGGCGGCTTGTCCTTTTCCTCAAAGTGCAGGCGGGTCTTGCCTTTCCCGGTGGCTTCGTCAAAGGTGCGCTCTTTCGTAAGTTTCTTTTCTTTGGGGATAGCTGCCTTTGCCTTATCCAGTCGGTCAGCGGCTTTGTCGGATTTCTTGATATACTTTTCAAGCTCCGGGGCAGCGCGTTCCTCGTCGGTAAATTGCAGCCGGGAAGATTTCGTCCCGGCGGTAGCTTCTGCCTGTGCCTTTCGTACCGCTTTTTTAGACGCTTTACGGGTATGGGCGGCTTCAATATGCTCCATGACGCGCTCCGTTTTGCCTGTGTCCGCTTTGGGGGCAGCTCCCGGCACATGGGGCAAGGGAGAAGTCGGGGAAGCTGCACCTTGTAGCTGCGCTGCGTCCTGTGCTGCCTGTTGCTCTGGCGTTTTCTGTAACTCTGCGTCCTGTGTCCGTTTGCTGATACGTTCTGTTTCGCCCGTCGTTTGATTTTCTGTGATAGCTCCGTCGCGGGTCATTTTCTGCGTGATTTTGTCACGGGGCTTTAATGGGTCTTTCAAGTGTTACCACCTCCAATCCGCGCCCCTGCAAGGGTACAATACTCGGCGTTCAGTTCAATGCCGATATAGCGGCGGTCAAGGCTTTGCGCTGCAAGCCCGGTGGTGCCGCTTCCAAAGAAAGGGTCAAGGACAACGCCGCCTGCCGGACAGCCCGCCAGTATGCACGTTTCCGCGAGCTTCGGGGGATAGGCGGCAAAATGCCCGCCCTTATACGGTACGGTATTGATAAGCCAAACGTCCCGCTTGTTCCTTGTGGTCGGCATAAGAGCGTCGTCATAATAGCCGCCGCTGCGGGTTTTATTGATACCCTGTACCTTGCCCTGTCCGGGTATTTCCTCGGCATATTTGTGTCCTGCGCCGCGCCCCTGCCGGTACCGCGCAGCCGTTCCCGGCGCAATCGGCTCTGCAATGGCGGCAGCGTCATAGTAATATTTCTTTGATTTCGTCAGTAAAAAGATATGCTCATAGCAGCGGCTCGGTCGGTCGCGGCAGCTCTCCGGCATAGGATTTTCTTTCAGCCAGATAATATCGCTGCGTAAATACCACCCGTCAGAGCGCAGGGCAAAAGCAAGCTGCCACGGAATACCGATTAAATCCTTTTGCTTGCAGCCCGCTTTCATGCCTGTGCCGCAGTAAGTGTCTGCGATATTCAGCCAAAACGTCCCGTCGTCTTTGAGTACCCGGCGCAGCTCCCGGAATACTTCTACAAGCCTGTCAATGTACTGCTCCGGCGTGTCCTCCCGTCCAATCTGTGCGTCAAGCCCGTAGTCCCTAAGTCCATAGTAGGGCGGGCTTGTGACGCAGCAGTTCACGCTTTCACTCGGCAGCTCCCGCAGGGCATAGAGGGCGTCGCGGTTGATGATTACGTCCGTTTTCATGGCTTGCTCACTTCCTCTGGCTTTGTCGTAAGCAGACGGTAAAGCTCGGTGTCGGTTGGGAAGCGGTCAATGAACGGCAGCACCACATTCCCGTAAAAGATAAGCCCCTCGCCTGCTTCGGTATGGGTTACATACTTCATCTGCTGCGGGGAGATGTTAAGCTGCTTTGCAAGGATAGCCCGGTCGCCCTGTGCCTGATTGAGCATGAGGACAAAATCAGAGTTTTCAAAGATATTCTCGACTTCGCGGCTGCTTAAAAGGTCTTTGACATTCTGCGTGATTGCCGTCGGTATGCCGCCCCATTTACGAAAACGCTTCCAAATCTCCACGCTGTAAGCGGCGGTCTGTTCTTCTTTGAGTAGCAAGTGAAATTCGTCCATGTAGTAACGGGTTGCCTTTTTTTCGGCGCGGTTGACAGTAACGCGGTTCCACACCTGGTCTTGCACAATGAGCATACCTAATTTTTTGAGCTGCTTTCCAAGCTGCTTAATATCAAAGCAGACAAGGCGGTTTGAAAGCTCCACGTTGGTACGGTGGTTAAAGACGTTCAGAGAGCCGGAAACATAAAGCTCCAATGCCGCCGCAATGCGGGCAGCTTCCGGCTCCGGCTGTTTCAGCAGTTCGTTGTAGAGGTCGCCCAAAATCGGCATTTTTGCCGGGTCGGGGTCTGCAAGGAAAGGTCGGTACACATTCCTAACGGCGCGGTCAATGACGGTCTTTTCCACTGGCTGCAAGCCCTCTTTGCCGCCGATAACAAGCTCGCAGAGGGAAAGGATAAAGTCGGATTTCAAGGCAAGCGGGTTGTCGTCCTCGGAGTAGTTGAGGTTAATATCCATAGGGTTCACATACTGGGGCTTGCCGTCCATGCCTTTTCCGGCAGGCGACAGGCGTATCACTTGCCCGCCCAAACGCTGCACAAGGGAAAAATATTCTGCTTCCGGGTCGCAGATAATAATATCGTCGTCAGTAATGAGAAAGGCGTTTGTCATTTCCCGTTTTGCCGCAAAGGATTTACCGCTTCCCGGTGTTCCGAGGATAAGCCCGTTGGGATTTTTCAGTTGCTTGCGGTCGCAGAGTATCATGTTGTTTGACAGCGCATTTAAGCCGTAGTAAAGGGCTGCGCCCCGCTGAAAAAGCTCCTGTGTGATGAACGGGATAAAAATAGCGGTGCTGCTGGTCGTTAATCCTCTTTGAATGGGGATAAGGTTCTCTCCAAGAGGGATAGAGGACATAAAGCCCGCTTCCTGCAAATAGTCAAGGCGGGTCAGAGCGCAGTTGTTTTTCTGTGCAAAGCCCGCCGTAGCAAATACGTCATTATCCAGCTTCCGTTTTGTGTCTGCCATGTTTACCACAAGGAACGTCAGCAGAAACATTCTTTCATTTCTGCTCTGTAAATCCTGCAACAGGTTCTTTGCTTCGCTGCCGAAAGTAGCAAGGTCGGACGGAATTATATCCATGTCATACCCGCTGCGTACCGCTTTTTTCTGTTCCTCAATCTTCATCTTGTCGAGGTCGGTTATCTTGCGCTTAATGGTCTTGATTGCTTCGCTCTGGTCGATACTACGGATATGCAGATTGACGATTATCCCGTTTTCAAGGTCGAGAATGTCCGAAAGCATACGATCATTCAGCTCCGGCGCAAGGATTTCAAGGAAGCTCGCCGCGCCGATTTTCTTCCCCATGCGGAAATATCTGCCCTCGCCAAAACGGAAAGAGGACGGGGCGATAAAATCCTTTGTAGACAGCCCCGACGGGGTAAGCCAGTCAAAGGAAAAGGAGAACGGCTCGCCCTCCGGGTGGAAAATCCCATGCAGTACGTTCAAGCGTTCCTGTCCGTTCATGGGGCGGGCGGTTACGCCAAGCACCTTAAAATTATTGAGTACGTCGGTTTCGATACGGGAAAGGCGGGCTTTTGCGGCTGCGAGATTGTCCGCTTCAATGGAAAAGGTAATGTACTTGCACTTTTCCAGTCCGTTGTTGCCTTTTTCAAGCTGATTTTTCAGCATATCCGCGTACTCCCTGCGGATAGAGTTAAAAGCGTCGTCCTGCGCCGGAATTTCGATAGCCGCCTGTGCCTTTTCCTTTCTTGCGCCCTGATTGATGAAAGAGAGCTGCACCGATACGGAAGCGTCAAAGTAGTTGAGAAAATCGCACCAGTTTTCAAAAATGGCGGTCTTATCGTCTGCCTGTGCAAGCTGATAGTTAATATCTTCAAAGACAAGGCTTTTACTATATTTCTTTTCCGTTACCCTGCAAATCCCGTCCGGGTACATCTGCAAGTAGGGAATGGTCTGCTGTGCGGTGTGGGGCTTCCCGTCGCCCTTTGCCGCCTGTATCACGGCGGCGATTTCTTTCTTTTCTGCGCGGGTCAGCTTACGCTTCACGGGATTTTTTACCGCGCGGGTCATGGTTTTTCGTTCTGCCATTGACAATAGCCGATACCTCCTTTTCCAGTTTTCGTTGTTTTTCTATGACGGCATAAAAATTTTCCGTTTGATAGGGGCGTTCCTTTGGTCGGATAAACTTTGTCTGAATGACGTTCTTTATCACGACTTCAAGGGGCTGCCCGTGTTTTTCATACATTGCCAAGAGGAAGCAGGGAAGCATAACGACAATCATTGCAAATGCCGCCATGCTTGTTCCCGCGCTGTCTTTGAGCAAAAAGAAAAGCGGTAGTCCCATAGCGAGGGCTGCCGCAAAACAAATGATTTGCCGCTTTGTCAGATTAAAAGCGACTTTCGTTTTGATTTTTGATAAGTCTTTGGGTACGGGTACATACGCCAAGTGAAAACCTCCTTTCGGTCTTAATGGGCATTAAAGATTGACTTCGCAAGTGCGCCTGTTTTGAATAGGGAGAAGCACAAAATCACGGTGTAGGCTGCAAGGGAGAAAATCGCGCTGTGCAGGTTGTCCGCTACAATCATGCTGCCAACCAAAACCGCATAAATGCCGACGCATATCATAATGAGGAAGCCTTGAAAACCGAGGGCGAACAGGGCTTTTAAGTAGTTATTGCCTATCTGTCCCCACTCTCTGTTGGTCATAGTTGCAAACGGGATAGGCGATACCGAACAGTAAAGGTAAATTTCTATCATTCTGCCGTACAGGATAACCGTGATAAGCACCGACATGATTTTCATGCAAAGGCTCACAAGGCTTGTTTCCATAACAAGCAGTAACAGTTCGGGGATTTCCATAGCGTCAAGTCCGGCTTGCATGGACGAGAGGGCGGCGTCAACGTCGATATTCGTATCGCCGCCGATCACGCCCGCCGCGCCGGAAACAACGTGCTGCGCCATATCGAACACCGCCATTGTGATTGTAAAGGTGTGGGTAACGAGATACACCGCTACCCACGCCTTGAAAAACCACTTAAAGAACATGAACGTGTCAATATCGTGCATATTGTTCTTTTCCGTTACCATGCTGATAAGCTCCACGCATAGAACGTAGGTAATGACAAGCCCCGCAATGGGTACAATCACATTTTCCGACAAGCTCTGTATCATGGAAAATATGCCTGCGTTCCACCCCTGCGGGGTCTTGCCTACCTCTGCGGCGATAGTTCCGACTTTTTCGTTTACGTCCCCGAACATAGTTGACAGATTACCGTTAATGGCTCCAATGAGAATTTCCTTTATCCACTCGTTAATCGCGTCAAGTATGCTCTGCATAGGCAGTTACCCGCAGCTTAACCGAACAGGCCGGAAAGCAGAGGTACAAGGGTGCCGCCGATAAGGGCAACGCCGCCGCCCGCCATGAGCTGTTTTATCCCCAATTAGGTGTAAAACTCTGCTCGATGGCGGGCGGCGGCGTACAAAAAATCTATATGGTGTTTTTAAGAGAACCGTCCCGGCGGGACAGGTCAGGCAGTGACCTGTTCCACCTCCGGGATGGGTTTGAGATTAAAATGAATTTCGATAGAAATGTGTCTTGTTTTATCTTCGTCAATGCGCTCATGCACGACGATTTCTTTGATTAAGCGGTTGAGGGTGGCTGCGTCCAGCTCTGTGATGTTGGCGTATTCCTGAATGGCTTCCACCCATTGTTTTGCGTCATTGGCAAGCTGGACTTCATCGGACAGCCGCTTTCTGCCCTCGGACACTTTTGTTTTAAGCTCCGTCTGCTCGGTCTGTGTCTTTTCCAGCATGGTGTTGAAATTCTGCTCACTGATACGCCCTGCAATCATATCCTCATAAAGCCGCATGACCATTTTGTCCAGAACCTCAATCCGTTCCTCGTCCCTTGTAAGGGAGCGTTCCATTGCTTCCCGCTGTTCCCGCTGCTCGGCTTCACAGGTATTGGTCAGGCGGTCGGCAACCGCTTCCCCGTCCATCAGGGCAGCTCTGGCACATTCCCGGATTTTCCGCAGCACATGGCTGTAAAGGGTGTCATAGTCAATCCGGTGCTGGGTGCAGTGGTTCTTTCCAAAGGCATTGTAGGTCTTGCAGGAATAAATCTGCTGGGGATGTTTTGCGTTTGTGTAGCGTACCGTCAGCGACTTCCCACACTCGCCGCATTTTATCAGTCCGGCAAACAGGCTGATTTCATTGGTCTGCCCCGGACGCTGGCGGGATTTCAGCTTGTTCTGCACAATGTCAAAGCTCATGCGGTCAATCAGCGGTTCATGCTGTCCCTCCACCACAATCCAGTCCTCCGGCTTCTTTTCCCCAATCGTGCCGATTTTGAAACGGTAGTCTTTTTTCTGGGAAGCAATCGCCCCGGTGTAGACGGGATTCATCAAAAGGTCTTTGATAACGGAGAAGTCCCACATATACCGCCCGTTTTCCGGGTCTTTCTTTTCCCATTTGGTGCGGGTATTGCGAAGCCCCCGTTCCCGGTTCCACCATGTGGGGCAGGGGATTTTTTCTTCCTCCAGCCGTCTGCGGATATAGTTCGGACCATGACCGTTCAGGGCATATCCGAAAATCAGCCGCACAATCGGGGCGGTTTCCTCGTCAATGAGCAGATGGTTTTTGTCCTCCGGGTCTTTCCGATACCCAAACGGGGCAAGACACCCGGTAAACTGTCCTTTCTGCGCTTTCAGAAGATAAGAGGAATGGACTTTCTTGGAAATATCCTTGCTGTACATCTCGTTCAGGATATTCTTGAACGGGGCAATATCGTTGTTATCACGCAGGGTGTCGATACCGTCATTCATGGCGATATAGCGGACACCGTTTCTTGGGAAAAAGTCCTCAATCAAATGCCCGGTTTGCAGATAGTTACGCCCCAGTCGGCTGAGGTCTTTCGTGATGACAAGGTTGATTTGCCTGCGCTCAATGGCTCTCAACATTCTCTGTAAATCAGGACGCTCCATATTAAGACCTGTGAAGCCATCGTCCTGATAGACTGCCACAACCTCCCATCCCTGCTTTTCGCAGTATTTTTCCAGCATATCACGCTGGTTTGCGATACTGGCACTTTCGCCTTGCAGGTCATCGTCCTTTGACAGTCTGCAATAGACCGCTGCACGATAGCCCCCGGCAAGTGCCGAACCGATTGTTCTGTATTCCATTTCGTTCATCATAGCCATTTACCCACACAATCCAGACGGTATCTGGCTCTTTTGAACCTCATCTTCATTATACTTCAAATCTTTCTTTTTAGCAAGATATTCTTTTGTATTTGTCTTGCCGTATTTCTGGGAAATCAGGCTGACGAACACATCGGTGGCGTCCAGCTCCCCGTCAAATACAGTGGTCACATGAATCTCTGTTTTGTTTTTTGCCATAGGCAGTTATCCTCCATACATGAAAATAGCCAGACAGAGGGTGTCGGCAACGAAGTCCGGCAACGGGCTTCAAAAGACCTTGCAAACAATCTCAATCTGGCGATGGTTACTATTTATACTTTTCTTTTATTTTTCTGTTGTTTTGGTTGTTATAAGGGAGAAAAGCCCGGAAATAAGGGGTTTTCCCCGGCAACCGGCTCGGCAACGGGATAGCAACAGGGGGTGCAACGGGCGGTCATTTTCAGAATGGAAGCTCCATCTGTTCTGTGACCTCCACAAAACCATCCATCGTTTTTTCAGACGGGTTGCCGGAGTCCGTTGCCGGGTTTTCACGCTCCCAGCCCTTTTGTCTGCCATATTCGGAAAACATTCTTGGGTTCGGGAAGTACCGCCAGCGGTCAATGCACTGGTTCATAATCTCGTTGATTTCCCGGATTTCCCATTGCTTCGGCTCGTCAAAGGCATGGTTCAAGGCTTCCTTGTAGAGCTGCTTGGAACAGACCATGCTCCCGGTGTACTTATCAAGATACGCCTGTATCATCCCGGCTTTGGTGTCCTCCGGCATAAAATCCCGCTGGTGTTCTTTGAGATACCGCTGCATGGCGGGGCTGAAAGCCAGCTTGAACCTGCCGCTTCGGTAAATCTCCATAGCTTCTGCCCACATCTGCTCGATATAGGCTCTGGAAGCAGCTTCGTCCTCCAAAATGTGAACCTCGGCTTGCTCCGGGTACACCATGACGGGGATAAAGCGGCGGTTGCCGGAACGGTCAAGGGGCAGGAAGTCAAGGGCATTGGAAGTGCCGCCAAACACGCACTGACGGGGGCGGTCTGCCGGGTGGGTTTCATAGGGTATCTTGTAAACCTCTTTCTGCCGGCTTAAAAATGACTTGATTTCCTCAATGCTCTTGGCGTTGGCGGTTGCCATCATTTCCGACATTTCGATAATCCAGTGACCTTGCAGCTTGCGGTACACATTGTCATCGTCCAGCTTCCGCAAATCATCGGAGAACCACTCGTCCCGGACTGCCAGCAGACGGAAGAAGGTGGACTTGCCAGCCCCCTGACCGCCTACCAGACAGAGCATGATTTCAAACTTGCACCCCGGCTGAAAGGCTCGTGAGATTGCACCCAGCAGGAACAGCTTCAACGCTTCATAGGTGTAATCGTCTGCGTCAGCCCCCAGAAAGTGCCGCAGGCAGAAACGGATTCGCTCTGTCCCGTCCCACACAAGGGTATTGAGATAGTCCCGGATGGGATGGTACTTGTTTTCATTCGCCACAATCCCGATGGCGTTATCAATCTTTTTCTCATTGGTAAGCCCGTAGGTTTCTTCCAGATAAAGAAGCAGATACTTCATGTCCGTATCGTTCAGGGCGGTGCTTTCTCTGTGAAAACCGATGGGCTTTATGATGTCCTTGCGGTCGGTCAGGATGTTGTATGCGATAGCCCCGGAAAGCAGCGGGTCACGCTGGAATACGGTCAGGCAGTTCCGTATGCTCTGACGGACACCGCCTTTCTCGGTAGTTTCCAGTCCCGCCTTGATTTCCTCAATGTTCTGGGGTGGCTGCATGGCGTTCATGGTGTTTTTTAGTTCTTGCTGCGTCTGCGGCTGCAAGC
>OHVH01000230.1_pt1 | contig 10041 bp, 7 predicted proteins | sample 1579361 | NCBI WGS metagenome assembly OHVH01 (sample SAMEA3882507, study PRJEB24775) | human gut metagenome | biome: human-associated habitat; feature: intestine environment; material: feces | place: Netherlands | collected 2009/2010
CTATAAGCCGTTTCGTGGCGGATGGAGCGATGATGGCGTTGCCTTGGTACACGGTGCGAATCGAATTGAGCAGCGTCTCCGGTTCCGTGTCCTTCAGCAGGAAGCCGGACGCGCCGGCGTTGATCGCGGCCATCACGTATTCGTCCAAATCGAACGTCGTCAGAATGATCACACGGGTATGCGCATCGTCAAGCGCGCTGCCATCGGGTGCGAAACGATGCTGCAACGCGCTGATCCGACGTGCCGCCTCAATGCCGTCCACACCGGGCATACGCACGTCCATCAGCACCACGTCGGGATGCATCGTCTCCGCCAAAGCCACCGCTTCCGCGCCATCGCGCGCCTGGCCGACAACCGCCATATCCGGTTGCGAGCCGATCACCATCGCGAAACCGGCACGTACCAATTCCTGATCATCGGCGATGACCACACGAATCTTCTGTTCTTCACTCATACTCTCCACCTTATCGGCATCGTTCCGCTCACAGCGCGAAACAATCCCTTAAATCTCCCTGAAAAACTTGAACCGGCTATCGAGACGCGCGCTGCAGCTGCTCCTCCAGCGGTGCTGCAGGCCTCAACTGCAGTTCGCTCGCGCTACCGGCATGAGCGTCATCGCTGAAACCAGTCTCACGAAGCACTCCGAGCAGTTCGCGCATACGCTTAAGCGCGGCGCGCCCCTGTTCTCCGATGGCTTTGAACGCTGCGGAAATCTCGTCGGCAGTAGGCTCTTTGCCTTGTGCTTCGGCAGCGTCCAACATGCGGATACCATCGACGGCTTGACTAATCACGCTGTTCAGCGTGGCGGTGACTTCAGCCTGAATGCTGGCACTGATACGGTCGCGTTCCATATTCGCCGCGAGAATACGCTGCTTCTCCTGCTCGGCCACCAGCGCTTCCTCTCGCGCCTGCAACACCAGTGCGTTTGAATCACTGGAGCGAGTCCAACGCGCCCATGCCATAATGCCGGCGCACAGTATCAACACCGCAACCGTATACATAACGTCGGTAAAAAACGCCGCAGTACTGCTTGACGCGGCTGAAACCGGTTTTGTCAAGCCCACGGAAGCGGTGATGGCGCCGAACAAGGTAATGTATCCGTGTTGATCGGCCGTGATTTTCAAGCCTATCAGCACCGAACAGGTGGCAGCGGCAGGACCGGTCCAACGCCATGCGTGTTCACGCCCATACAATACGGCTGAATACAGTGCGCACAGCGACGCTACGATGTGCCCGACCTCAATCGATCCCAAAAACAACAATTGCACAACTGACAATACGAACACAATAAGCGCGCAAGTCTCGGGGAACCTGCGTCGAAGAGACAGCGCCAATATGCAGCAGGTGGCGATCGCATGAGAGAGCTGCGCAAGAGGTGAACTATCAAAAAGGAACGTAATCGACATGCGATTCAGCAGCATGACCAATACCACGGCACCAACGGAATCCATGAGCACATAATGGTGCTGCGTCCATGCGGAAACACGTTCCACCCAATTCGGCCCTCGCGAATTGGATGTATTTGCAAATTCTACGGATTTCAGTTTCAACGATTTGAGCAAATCATGCAGATTGGGTGCGGTGATGCGCAAATGTTGCAGGGCATTCGAACGATGATCGCGACCGGTCGGTTGGTTGGTTTCCTGCGTCCGCTCCGATGGTTGATCTGGGATTCGCGCCGATATGTTGACGGCTGTATGAGACGCGATTGCTTCGTCGGATAATCTCGCTTTGCTGGATATGGCAGTTGTGTTGCACGATTCGGACTGTTCCGAGGCATACTGTTCGCCGGTTTCGTCTGTCACCTGTTCTTTACCGCCGTAAGGCAGGGTGGCCATGACTTCGAAGCCTCCGCCGAGTCGGGGGCCAGCCTGCAATGAGCCTCCGGCCGATTCGATGCGTTCCTTCATGCCCAGCAGGCCGTAACCTGGCGTATGCCCATCGATATTGGCCGCCGCGCCACGACCATTGTCGGTGATGGTCAAAGTGAGCAAACCGTTGTTCCATGACTCTTTAATATGCGCATCGACGTGCGGCCCCGCATACTTGCGGATATTCGTCAGCGCCTCCTGCACTACATGGTAGGAAGCTATCGAGGCTTGTTCGCTGAGTTGTTCTGGGCTGGCGGTGCCGGTGATATTCCGTCGGATTCGAATGTCGGGGGAGACGTTTTGCGCTTGTTCCACAAGATTGCCGATATCGTTATAATCGGCGTGCGGTGAACCCCCGAATACTCCCAGAAGACGTTGCATGTCATGCAGTGCGCGTTCCGATTCGTGTCGAATCGTCTCCATGGTGTTTCTGGCAACCGCGGGATCATGCGTGCCTGCATAGCGACCGCCGTCAGACTGCACGATGATGATTGACAGGGTGTGCGCCACCACATCGTGCATGTCACGTGCGATGCGTGCGCGTTCCGCCAACGCGGCGATATCGCGTTCATCCTGGTCTCGCGCGGCGATTGCCTCATTGCGTTCCCGCATCATGCGAACGGTTGCCAGACGGGCGCGCTGCCAGAACGCTACAATGACGGTGGAAATAATGCATACTTCGAAAATCGGCGTCAGCACCAGCATGTATTGCGCCATCATGTCGGCGACTTCCGACATGGATGTTCCTGTGTAGATGGAACCGAGAGTGTCTTCCGTGGCCATAACGCCATTCGGATTTGAGCCATTCCAGCTGCTCCATGTATGCACTTTGCCTCCGGTGAGCAGCGGTCCATTGGACATGGTCCATGCCGCCAGCGCCGAAGCCAGAAGACCGATGGACAACGCCAGAATAATGAAGGCTTTCGTGTTTTTGGGATTGCCGTAGACGATCACCGAATACAGCATGAACAATGCCAGAATATCGGCGCCCAACAGGCAAGGGCCGAATATGAGATGCGCCAAGGTCAATGCCACGCAGAGCAACGCTCCGGTCTGCGGCCGCCATCGACGGATCAGCAGCGGGATAAGCATTGCCGCTTCCCATGCCATCTGCGTGGAAGGCTTAAGGTCAAACAGCAATCCCGGATTATAGGTGATGCCGCCGGTCACGCCGAACAGCAGAACACCTATGGCAAGCGTGATGATGAGATCGCCTGCGAAGACATGACCATGCATCCACGACAAGAGACGCTGCTTGAGATTCGACATACGTTCCACCCTAGCGCCAGATATGCTGTGACGCCATCATGCGCGGGAATGAAATAGCGGCAGGATAAAGCCGCTTTTGTGAGGTAAGGTTGTCTCCGCATGTGGGTGGGATGGAAGCCATCAAGAAGTCACTACCCGCATTGAACATGCCGATGACGCCAAAGGGAAGGTGAATGCATGACGTTGCTGAGCGAATACTACGTGCCCGGATTGCATATTGAGGATCGTTCCATCAAGGTGCCGTTGGATTGGACGGGCCACGAGCCCGGTCATGGGTTCGATGGCGAATCAATCAGCCTGTTCTACCGTGTGGTCACCGCTCCCGAACATGTGCATGATGATCTTCCGCTGCTCGTGTTCCTGCAGGGTGGTCCCGGTGGTTCCGGCCCCCGTCCGCTCGGTCCAAGTTCCGATGGTTGGATTGAGGAGGCCATCAAGCATTTCCGTGTGGTGTTGCCGGATCAACGTGGTACTGGGCGTTCGTCTCGTGTCGATACGCATGTGATTGAGGGTATGGATGGCGGCGGCAAGGCCGGTGCCGCGTTTTTGAAGCGCTTCCTCGCCGATTCGATCGTTCGTGATTTCGAGCATCTGCGTCGTACCGAATTCGGGGGCGCACGTTGGGCCACGCTTGGTCAAAGCTATGGCGGATTCCTGACGCTGACGTATCTTTCGCTGTTCCCGCAAGGGGTTATCGCCAGTTTCACCACGGGCGGCATTCCTCATGTTCCCGCCGATGCGACCGACGTGTACCGTCATACGTTCCCGCGCATGGCGGCAAAGACGAAGCAGTTCTACGAGCGTTACCCGATCGATGTCGAACGTGCCGCGGCCGTCGCCGACATTCTGCAGTCGCGCAAGGTCGCATTGCCGAACGGCGATCCGCTCACGGTGGAACGCTTCCAATGCTTGGGATCCGATTTCGGCATGAAGCCAAGTTTCGAACGCGTGCATTGGATTCTTGACCAGGCATTCCTCGACGGCGACGGTTCGGCCTCGACCTCGGCGGAACTGTCTGACGAATTCCTGTCTTCCGTGATGGATGCGACCTCGTCTCGCCCGCTGTACTGGCCGTTGCAGGAGTTCATCTACGCCAACGGCGAGCTGGAAACGCCGATTTGCTGGGCCGCCCAGCGCGTGCGCGGCGAGCATCCGGAATTCGCGGGTGACATCCGTCCGCTTAATTTCACCGGCGAGGCCATGTTCCCGTGGATGTTCGAGCAGGAACGTGCGTTGCGTCCGTTCAAACCGGCCATGGACGTGCTTATGGAAGACACGCATTTCGGCACGATCTACGATGCCGACCAGTTGGCGCGCAATGAGGTTCCGCTGCAGGCTGCCGTCTATTTCGACGACATGTACGTAGATTCTGGATTGCAGCTCGACACGCTGTCCCGCGTCGGTCGTTCACATTATTGGACTACCAATGAGTTCGAGCATGACGGCGTGCATGGTGCAACAGTGTTCAGGCACCTGTTCAATGAAGCATTGAACCGCGGAGATTTGGCGGAGTTGTTCTGACGATCGTTCAGCAACGACGAGCATCGATAGCAAAGGAAAGAAACATGGCCAATCCAACCATCGGATTCATCGGATACGGCAATATGGCACAGGCGATCGCCGAAGGCCTGGTCAATGCCGGCACGATCAACGGCAGCGACATTGTGGCTTGCGCGGCACACTATGACAAGCTGGAACGCAGCGCCGCCAAACTTGGTGCGAAAGCGGTGCATACCGCCGCACAAGTGGCCGAAGCCGCCGACGTGGTCGTCATCGCCATCAAACCATATCAGATTGAAGCGGTGATCTCACCGATCGTTGACAAGCTGGCGCAGCCAAACACCATCGTCGTGTCCATTGCGGCAGGCTGGGATCTGAACAAATTCCGTGACCTGTTCGGAACGTCTTTCGAACAGGCGCACATTCAATGCACCATTCCGAACACGCCGATGGCTGTCGGCAAAGGCGTGCTGGTCACGGAAGTCGACAACACGCTCACGCAGGAACAGACGGAAACCTTCGAAAACCTGTTTTCGTCAATCAGCCTGATCGAACGCGTGGACACCGCACACATGGGCATCGCCATGTGTATTGCCGGCTGTGCGCCGGCCTTCACCGACATGTACATCGAAGCGTTGGGCGATGCCGGTGTGAAATATGGTTTGCAGCGTGCCACCGCGTATCGTCTGGCCGCCAAAATGGTGGAAGGCGTGGGTGCGCTCTATTTGGCCGACGAAATGCATCCGGGTGCCATGAAAGACGCTGTCTGCTCTCCAGGAGGCACCACCATCAAGGGCGTCGCATCGTTGGAGGAAAGCGCGTTCCGTGGTGCCGTGATCAAAGCGGTCGACGCCATCGAAGCCTAATACTAAGCTAAGGAACCATGTCTCTTACTATCGGAATCGTCGGACTGCCGAACGTCGGCAAGTCCACCATGTTCAACGCATTGACCCGTAACAACGTGCTGGCGGAAAACTATCCGTTCGCCACCATCGAACCGAACACCGGCATCGTGCCGCTGCCGGACAACCGTCTGCCGGTGCTCGCCAAGCTCGTGCACACCGAGAAGATCGTGCCGGCAACCGTCACCTTCGTCGACATCGCAGGCATCGTCAAGGGCGCCTCCGAAGGCGAAGGCCTGGGCAACAAGTTCCTCGCCAACATTCGCGAAGCCGACGCGATCTGCGAGGTCGTGCGCGCCTTCGAAGACGATGATATCGTGCACGTCAACGGCAAGGTCGATCCGTCCGACGACATTGAAACCATCAACACCGAGCTGATCCTCGCCGATCTGCAGACCATCGAGAACGCGCTGCCGAAGCTGGAGAAGGATTTGCGCGGCAAGAAGATCGAACCGGCCTACATGGAGGCCGTCAAACAGGCGAAGACCATTCTCGAAGCCGGCGAAACCATTGATAAGGCGGCTCGCGAAGGCCGTTTCGACAAGGATTCCGTCTACGACCTGCACCTGATGAGCGCCAAGCCGTTCATCTACGTGTTCAACGTGGACGATTCCGAACTGCAGAACCAGGATCTCAAGACCAAGCTCGCCGCCTCCGTGGCTCCGGCTCCGGCCATCTTCCTCAACGCGCAGTTCGAAGCCGTCGGCTCCGGCCCGGTCGATCTGGCCGACCCTCACGCCCGCGAAATGCTCGCCGACGCCGGCCTTGAGGAATCCGGCCTCGACCAGCTGGCACGCGTCGGCTACGACACGCTCGGTCTGTCCACCTTCCTCACCGCAGGCGAGAAGGAAGTGCGCGCATGGCAGATCCACAAGGGCTACACCGCCCCGCAGGCCGCCGGCGTGATCCACACCGACTTCGAAAAGGGCTTCATCAAGGCCGATATCGTCTCCTATGACGATTTCGTTGCCGCCGAAGGCTCCATGACGAAGATCAAGGAGGAAGGCAAGCTCCGTCAGGAGGGTCGCGACTACGTCATGGCCGACGGAGATATTGTGGAGTTCAAGTTCAACATCTCGAAGTAAGTGTTTCTCTGGCTCCCCTCTTTGAGGGGAGCTGTCGCTACAAGCGACTGATGAGCGGCACGGATAAGGCCTGAGAAGTCGTCTTCTCAGGCCTTTGTCATGACATTGTTCTGCAAGGACTGGCTGCTGCAGCAGCATAATGTGTGTTTTATTATTCGGCCTTGGCGGCTTGCTGGTCAATCCAATTGTTGACGTCGGTGACCGCCTCGTCAAGGGTTGCTTTGGCGGCTTTGTAGTATTTGGAATCTACAGGTTGACGATTTCCGCTCCGAATGGCCAGAGCGCGAGCTTGGCCATCTTGAACGATTGCAATCCGAACGGAATACCGATAATGGTGATGCAGTTGAGTACGCCGGCTCCCAGATAGCCGAGCGCCATCCACCAGCCGACCAGCACCACCCACAGGATGTTGGCCAAGGCAGAGCCGACTCCGCCGCCGTATTGCACGGTTTTGCCAAACGGCGTCAGGGTGAGTCCCGCCATCTTGAACGCTTGAATGCCGAGCGGGATGCCGATGATGGAGATGCACAGAATCAGTCCCACCAATGCCCATCCGATTGCGATGGCCAACCCACCAAGAATGATCCACAGGATATTGCCGAGAACTCGCATGATTTGCCCCTTTCCGATTCCGGTCGATGCCTCGCATGTCCGGCTTCACTATTTTGCCAGACATCATGACGGAAACACGAGACGCAACCCTTGTCTCGCCCCTGATTCATCCTCGGACCGCTACCCAGGCGGATCGTATGCGGTAAGCCCAATCCTTTTGTAAAGATTTTGTGTATTGTCGGGCATGCGTGGGTTTCACCGTCGATCTGAATGATGATAGGCTTCTCGATGTCTGCCGTACGAAGACCCGTCAAGGAGATGCCATGAACCTGTATCGCTACGCGATGTTCATCGCACGCACCTGCCGTGGGTCGTTCGTCGGCAATGTTCTGTTTGCCAATCCACAAATGGCCCTATTCTCGATGCTGGTGTAGCGGGGACACGCCTTATGCCGGGATGCACCGATGGCCCATCCGCGGTCGACGTCGCATGAATCGCTCACCATAGCCATCAACTTACGCAAAGCCGCGAATCGTTTGCCGTATATGAATGCGGAACGGATGGCGGCTTTTCCTTTACCCCGGACTCATCGGTGTCCCCGCGTCTTGACACAAGTATGGGGCCGGATCGCCCACACATGCCGTTACCAACAGAAGGAAATGCTGTGACCTCACAGAAAACCGCGGAATTCGGGTCCGCCGCCAGTTCCGTAAAGCCTATTGATTCGCACGCCCGATTCATCGTCGTGGGCGTGATCGTCGTCGGCTCGTTCATCGCGCTGCTCAACCAGACCGTCATGTCACCGGCCTTGCCGGCACTGATGCGTGATTTCAATATCACCACCGGCACCGTGCAGTGGGTGACCAGCGTCTACATGCTGGTATCGGGCATCATGGTGCCGATTTCAGGCTATCTGATTGATAAATTCTCCACCCGAAAGCTCTTCGCCGGAGCCCTTGCCACTTTCATGGTCGGCACACTGCTGTGTGCCGTCGCGCCGAATTTCGTGCTGTTGCTCGTCGGACGCATACTGCAATCCGCCGGCTCCGGCGTGCTGTTGCCATTGGTCGCCGTAGTGCCGATGCTCGTCTATCCGCCGGATAAGCGCGGCACCGCCATGGGCATGGCCGGTATCGTCATGGCCGCCGGCCCGGCTATCGGCCCGGTTGTCGGTGGTCTGGTGATTGACGGTTTCGGATGGCGCCCGATGTTCATTGGCATCGCAATTGTGGCACTGGTCATCCTTGTCGGAGGCACGATGATGCTCAAGAACGTCAGCGAGTTGAAGAACCCAAAGCTCAACGTCCTGTCCGTGATCCTTTCGACCATCGCGTTCGGTGGCCTGCTCTATGGCTTCTCGTCCGCTTCCACGATGGGATGGGCCAGTCCGGTCGTCATTACCTCAATCGTCGTTGGTCTTGTGGCCTTCGTCGCATTCGTATACAAGCAAGTCAAGCTCGATGAGCCATTGTTGCGCGTTGACACCCTTGCCACCCGCAACTTCCGCAACTCCGCGATTCTGGTCACTCTGATTAACGCCGCAGTCGCCGCAACCAACGTGACGTTGCCTATCTTCATCCAGAATGTGCTCGGCCAATCCGCCACCGTCACCGGCATGGTCATGCTGCCCGCCGCGGCGGTCGGCATCATCCTGAGTCCGGTCGCCGGTGCCGCATTCGACAAATTCGGCCCGCGCGGCGTGGGCATCGGCGGCCTTGCGCTCATGACCATCTCTCTTGGTCTTCTCGGCACCATCAACACCAGGACATCAGTGCTGTTTGTCGCCGTGTTCTGCGCATTGCAGGCATCCGGTCAGGCTATCGCCAACATGCCGATCAACACTTGGGGCGTCAACGCTTTGCCGAACGACATGATCGCCCATGGCAACGCCATCGCCAACACCGGCCGCCAGATCGCGGCAGCCATTGCGACCTCGCTTCTGGTTACCGCAGAAACATCCGTGACCGCCTCGCACATGTCCCAGGGTGTGAAGTCCGCCACGGCCAGCGGCATCGCGTTCTCCTACCTGCTGTGCGCCGCCATCTCGCTGGTCGCCCTGATCATCTGCATCTTCACCGTCACCAGCCGTGCCAAGGAGAAGGCCGCACGCAACGCCAAGGCCTACGAGGCGCAAGCCTCCGCCGAAGTCGCGGCCGAAACCACTGAAGGCCAGCCCGCCGAGCATCACTACGCCGGCGCATACGTGGCCCCCGCTGCCTCCCTGTTCAAGCAGGCCCAGGAACAGTCCATCGGCGGGATTATGGACGATCAGCCCTACAGCTGCCTGGACAGCGATGACATCACGCATGTGGTGCGCGAGTTCATCCGCCTCAACGTTTCCAGCCTTCCCGTGGTGAACGGCGATGGCAGGCTCGTCGGCTTCGTCAGCGACGGCGATGTCATGAAATCGATTGCCACCTATGAATCCCGTACGGTTTCCACCGGCACTGGTTCGACGATGGTGGTGTTCGACGACGAAACCGTGGCCTCCAAGGTGCAGGCGCTCTCCGGCAAGAAGGTGATGGACATCGCCACGCGTAAGGTCGTTGCCGCCACGCCCGACCAGCATGTTGGAGAGGTGGCCCGAATCCTCGCCAAGAAGCAGTTCAAGAAACTGCCGGTGGTGGATGGTGATGGCAGACTCGTCGGTGTGATCCGCCGTAAGTCCGTGATGGAACATGCCTTCGACGCGTTGTTCCCAAAGGATGATCGGTGATTCGGCGTCATCATCGCTGAATAGAATGAATGGAATATGAGGCTTCCCTTCTCACGGGGAAGCCTCATTGCTTTGTCCGCGGAGTCTTACGGCACCTGCGCAAGGGCAACGTCACGCTTTCATGATGCACTATTGAATAGTGTGTT
>OHVH01000235.1_pt1 | contig 9866 bp, 7 predicted proteins | sample 1579361 | NCBI WGS metagenome assembly OHVH01 (sample SAMEA3882507, study PRJEB24775) | human gut metagenome | biome: human-associated habitat; feature: intestine environment; material: feces | place: Netherlands | collected 2009/2010
CGTTGGTCATTGATTCCAAGCGATTGAAGGAGCAGATGTACAAGGACGAGAAGGTGATTGCCAACACCAGCAAGAAGAAAAGCAAGAAGGATGATGGTACCCTCATCATCGACCTTCATGCAGACGAGGTTCTTGAAACAACTGCTGGAATGAATTCTGCTGATATCCTTCATTATCAGATGGATATCTTCAAGAAGACAATGGCTGAGAACAAAAAGAACAAGGGTCAGAAGATTATCTTCATTCATGGCAAGGGCGAAGGCGTTCTGCGCCAGGCACTCATCCATGAGCTGAACTATCGCTATAAGAACTGCACCTATCAGGATGCTTCCTTCCAGGAGTATGGATATGGTGCCACACAGGTAACAATCCGATAAAAGTAATCATAAAGTTCAAAGTTCAAATCTCAAAGTTCAAAGTAACATGAAGTACGGATTTATGAAGGTGGCAAGTGCCATCCCTGCTGTCAAGGTAGGCGATGTAATCTTCAACACCCAACAGATAGAAGATCTGATAGCCCAGGCTGAAGGCAAGGGCGTAGAGATCATTACCTTCCCGGAATTGTCTATCACAGGCTATTCCTGTCAGGACCTTTTTCGCCAGCAGATGCTCCTGGAATCGTCAGAGCAGGCGGTGATGATGCTGCTCGATTTCACCCGCAAACTCGACATCATCTCCATTGTCGGCGCTCCGGTAGTGGCTGGCGATCTGCTGCTGAATTGCGGTATCGTGATCCAGCACGGACAGATTCTGGGCATCGTGCCTAAGACCTATCTCCCTAACTACAGCGAGTTCTATGAGAAGCGCTGGTTTGCCTCTGCCCAGGACTTGCGCGACTGCGAGGTCCGCTATGCTGGACACAAGGTGAAGCTGACTCCGGATGTGCAGATTTTCCGCACCTATGACGGCGTGCAGTTTGGCGTAGAGATATGCGAGGATGTATGGGCTCCGGCTCCTCCTAGCAACAAGCTGGCACTGGCTGGTGCCGACCTCATCTTCAACCTCTCTGCAAGCGATGAACTCATCGGAAAGCACAACTATCTGAAAAGTCTGCTGAGCCAGCAGAGTGCCCGCACCATGACGGGTTACATCTACAGTTCCTGCGGTTTCGGCGAGAGTACGCAGGATGTGGTATATGGCGGAAATGCCCTGATTTACGAGAATGGAGCTTTACTTGCACAAGGTGAGCGTTTCTCTCTTGATCCTCAGATGGTTATTGCGCAGATTGATGTGGAGAAACTCCGTTCGGAGCGTCGTACCAATTCCACTTATGTCAACGCCCAGCGCAACATCAAATATTCGGTTCTCGGCGGACAGTTCAACATCCGTAACATCGATGCCGATCCTACTGAGAATGAACGCGAGTTCGTGTTGGAGCGTGAGGTGAATCCTCATCCTTTCATTCCTACCAGCAGCGATATGGATGCCTCCTGCGAGGAGATTTTCAATATCCAGCTGATGGGTCTTGCCAAGCGCATCGTACATACCCATGCCAAGACGGTGGTAGTAGGTATCAGCGGCGGATTGGATTCCACCCTTGCCCTGCTCGTCTGTGTGAAGGCATTCGATAAGCTGAAGATGGACCGCCGTGGCATCCTGGGTGTTACCATGCCTGGTTTCGGAACCACCGATAGAACATATAACAATGCCATCTCGCTGATGAAGAGTCTGGGCATCACCATCCGTGAAATCAGCATCGCCAAGGCGGTGACCCAGCATTTTGAGGATATCGGTCATGATGCCAGCGTGCATGATGTAACCTATGAGAATTCGCAGGCACGCGAGCGTACGCAGATTCTGATGGACCTTGCCAACAAGATGGGTGGTATGGTGATAGGCACCGGCGACCTTTCTGAGCTGGCTCTGGGTTGGGCTACCTATAATGGCGACCACATGAGCATGTATGGCGTGAATGCCAGCATCCCTAAGACCCTGATCCGTCATCTTGTGAACCATGTTGCCGAGAGTGGAGTGGATGAGCAGAGCCGCATCACCCTGCGCGACATCATCGACACACCTATCAGTCCAGAGCTGATCCCAGCCGATGAGAATGGTAATATCAAGCAGAAGACAGAAGACCTGGTGGGCCCATACGAGCTGCACGATTTCTTCCTCTATTACTTCCTGCGTTTCGGATTCCGTCCGTCCAAGATTTACATGCTGGCAAAGAAGGCGTTTATCGATACCCAGCTGGAGCGTGTGAAAATCAGCGACAACGATCCTGATTCCTACGATGAGGAGACCATCAAGAAATGGCTCAAGACCTTTGTGAGAAGATTCTTCAACCAGCAGTTCAAGCGAAGCTGTCTGCCTGATGGTCCGAAGGTGGGAAGCGTGAGCCTCAGTCCTCGTGGCGACTGGCGAATGCCTAGCGATGCCGCATCCACCATCTGGCTGCAGGAGGCGGAAAACCTGTAGTTTTCCTGCCAGCCTTAACAGAATATTGATTCCCGATTTGAGCATTCGATACTATTTTGGTGCTCAAATCGGGATTTTTAATAGAAAAATTATTAATTTGTTACCCCTTTATTAGGGAAAAACATATTTTTTTTGTAACTTTGCGCCCAAAAGTAAAAACAATATAAAATTTAAATAGATAATATGGCTAAGAAATTTGCCGAGCACAATGGTCTGAATTTGACTCAGACAAACAATGACGTACTAGCAGCGTGGGAGAAAAATGATATCTTCCACAAGTCTATTGATGAGCGTGAAGGCTGCCCTCAGTTTATCTTCTTTGAGGGACCTCCATCAGCTAATGGCCACCCGGGTATTCACCACGTGTTGGCACGTAGTATCAAGGATACTTTCAACAGATACAAGACGATGAAGGGCTTCCAGGTTCACCGCAAGGCGGGATGGGATACCCACGGACTCCCTGTTGAACTCGGTGTCGAGAAGGAACTCGGCATCACCAAGAAGGATATCGACAACAAGGCTTCTGAGAAGTATATCTCTACCGAGGATTACAACCACAAGTGCCGCGAGAACGTGATGAAGTTCACCGCTGAGTGGCGCGAGTTGACCGAGAAGATGGGTTACTTCGTTGATCTCGATCATCCTTATATCACTTACGATAACAAGTACATCGAGACTCTCTGGTGGCTCCTCAAGCAGCTCTACAACAAGGGCCTGCTCTACAAGGGTTACACCATCCAGCCATACTCTCCAGGCGCAGGTACAGGTTTGAGCTCTCACGAGTTGAACCAGCCTGGCTGCTATCGCGATGTAAAGGACCTCACTACCACAGCCCAGTTCCTCATCAAGGATCCTAAGGCAGAGTGGACCAAGTGGGGCAAGCCATACTTCATCGCATGGACCACTACACCTTGGACTTTGCCATCAAACGTGGCTCTCTGTGTGGGTCCTAAGATCGACTATGTAGCTATCGAGACCTACAACCTCTACAATGGCGAGCCTATGACACTCGTGATGGCTGAGGCGCTGGTAGGTTCATATCTGAAGGCAGACCAGGAGTGCAAGGAGGGCGATCTCCTTCCATTCGACAAGGAGAAGAAGCAGTGCCCATGGCGCATTATCGACCACATGAAGGGTACCGACCTCGAAGGCATGCACTACGAGCAGCTCCTGCCATGGGTAAAGCCATGCGAGAAGGTAGATGCCTTTGCTCCAGCTTTCGTAACAGAGTATGCTGCAGCTCATCCTGAGAAGGTATTCGCTTCTGAGGATGGTCGCGATAAGTTCGTAGAGATGGATAGCGAGGCTTTCCGCGTGATCCTCGGCGACTACGTTACTACCGATGACGGTACAGGTATCGTTCATATCGCACCAACATTCGGTGCCGATGATGCCAAGGTGGCTAAGGATGCCAACATCCCAGCCCTCTACCTTATTAATAAGAAGGGCGAGACCCGCCCAATGGTTGACCTCCAGGGTAAGTTCTATCTCATCGAAGACCTCGATGCTAACTTCGTAAGCGCTTGCGTTAACAAGGAGGCATACGCTCATCACGCAGGCGACTACGTGAAGAATGCCTACGACCCACAGTTTAATGTGGATGGTGTTTGGGACAAAAAGGCTTCTGATAAGGCAGAAGACCTGAACATCGTGCTCTGCTACGAGTTGAAGCAGGAGGGCAAGGCTTTCAAGAGCGAGAAGCACGTGCACAACTATCCTCACTGCTGGCGTACCGACAAGCCTATCCTCTACTACCCATTGGATAGCTGGTTTATCAAGGATACCGCCCGCAAGGAGCGCATGGTAGAACTCAACAAGACCATCAACTGGCAGCCTGAGAGCACCGGTACTGGCCGTTTCGGCAACTGGCTCGAGAATCTGAACGACTGGAATCTTTCACGTTCCCGCTTCTGGGGTACTCCATTGCCAATCTGGCGTGACGAGAACCGTGGCGAGAAGTGCATCGGCAGTCTGGAGGAACTCTATGCTGAAATCGAGAAGTCTGTGGCTGCCGGTATCATGCAGAGCAACCCATTGAAGGAGAATGGTTTCGTTCCTGGCGACTACAGTCAGGAGAACTATGATAAGATTGACCTCCACCGTCCATACGTTGACAAGATTGTATTGGTTAACGAGGAGGGCAAGCCAATGTATCGTGAGAGCGACCTCATCGACGTTTGGTTCGATTCAGGTTCTATGCCTTACGCCCAGCTCCACTACCCATTCGAGGGAGAGATGGCACGTGGCACAGAGGCAGACCGTGATGCTCTCATCCACAGCACCTACGAGGGATATGCTATTCCTCCTAAGTTCTATCCAGCCGACTTCATCAACGAGGGCGTGGATCAGACCCGTGGATGGTTCTTCACCCTGCACGCCATCGCTACCATGGTATTCGACAGCGTAGCTTTCAAGAACGTAATCTCTTCTGGTCTCGTTCTCGATGCCAAGGGTAACAAGATGAGTAAGCACGTGGGTAACGTAACCAACCCATTCGAGATGATCGATAAGTATGGTGCCGACCCTGTTCGTTTCTATATGATGACCAACAGCGAGCCTTGGGACAACCTCAAGTTCGACCCTAATGGTGTGGACGAGACCCGTCGTAAGTTCTTCGGTACCTTGTATAATACCTACAGCTTCTTCGCCCTCTATGCTAACGTAGATGGTTTCGATGCTGAGGCTGCTCAGGTGCCATTCGAGAAGCGCCCAGAGATCGACCGCTGGATTCTCTCTTCACTCAATACCCTCATCAAGGGCGTTGACAGAGAGTTGGCTGGCTATGATCCAACCCGTGCAGGTCGTCTTATCGACGCATTCGTAAACGACGACCTCTCTAACTGGTACGTTCGTCTGAACCGTAAACGTTTCTGGGGTAAGGAGATGAGCGAGGATAAGCTGAGTGCTTACCAGACTCTCTATAGCTGCTTGATGACAGTAGCTAAGCTGCTGGCACCATTTGCTCCATTCTATGCAGACGAGTTGTATCACGACTTGGGCGGCGAGTTGGAGAGCGTACATCTCGATAAGTTCCCTGTAGCTGATGAGGCTGCTATCGATGCCGACCTGGAGGAACGTATGGCCATCGCCCAGAAGATTACTTCTATGGTATTGGCATTGCGCCGCAAGGTGAACATCAAGGTTCGTCAGCCACTCCAGCAGATCATGATTCCTGCCGTAGATGATGTACAGAAGGCACACATCGAGGCAGTAGCCGGACTGTTGAAGAACGAGGTGAACGTGAAGGAGGTTAACTTCATTGAGGGTCAGGGCATTCTCGTGAAGAAGGTGAAGTGTAACTTCAGAGTGATGGGTAAGAAGTTCGGCAAGCTGATGAAGGGTGTTGCTGCCCAGATGTCAGCGCTCGATCAGGACCAGATTGCAGCCTTCGAGAAGGCAGGCAACATCACATTGAATATTGACGGACAGGAAGCCGTGGTAGAGGTAGCCGACGTGGAGATTATCTCTGAGGATATTCCAGGATGGCTCGTATCTAACGAGGGCAATCTGACCGTAGCGCTTGAGGTAGAGTTGACTCCTGAATTGAAGAAGGAGGGTATGGCTCGTGAGTTGATCAACCGTATTCAGAACCTCCGCAAGGAGACAGGTCTGGAGATTACCGACCGCATCAAGGTGACAGTGGCTCCTAATGAGGAGACCAATGCCGCCATCGAGTCATTCGGCGACTACATCAAGGGTCAGGTACTGGCTGACAGCATCGAAATCGGTGACAACGCAGGTGTTGAGACCGAGTTTGATGACTTTAAGTTGAACATTCTCGTAGAGAAGAATTAAATAGTTAGGAGTAAGAAGTTAGGAGTCAGGAGTTATCCGAAGCTACTTGCTTCTAACTTCTTTCCTTAAAACTCTAGTCTAATAATAACTTTTATAACAAAACAACGTCTATGGCTAACGAAAAAGCACGTTATAGCGATGTAGAGCTCGAGGAGTTCCGCGCTATCATTGAAGAGAAGTTAAAGGTGGCAAAGCAGACCTACCGTGACTGTATGGCTCAGCTCAACCACTCAGATAGTAATGATGTGGTAGATACATCACCAACCTACAAGGCTCTTGAGGAGGGTAGTGAAGCACAAAGCAAGGAAGAAATCATCCAGATGGCTCAGCGCCAGCAGAAGTTCATCAAGGGGCTGGAGGCTGCGCTGGTCCGCATTCAGAACAAGACCTATGGCATCGACCGCGAGACGGGTGAGTTGATTCCTAAGGAGCGTTTGCGTGCAGTACCTCATGCCACATTGAGTGTAGCTTCCAAGGAGGCTAGAAAGAAATAATAAATGGAGAAAAAAAGGAATTTACATATCGGCTGGCTCGTCACGGCAATGGTGGTTGTGCTGCTTATCATCGACCAATGGATTAAGCTGTACATCAAGACCCACTTTTGCCTTGGCGAGTCTGTTCGTGTTACAGATTGGTTTTTTATCGATTTCATTGAGAACAATGGAATGGCGTGGGGCATGTCGTTTATCGGCAAGTTCTGGCTCAGCCTGCTGCGCTCTGTAGCCATCGTCGCTCTCATCGTCTATCTCTATCGCATCATCAGGCGGGGTACGCATCGTCTGCTCTACATCATCCTCGTAGCCCTGGTACTTACGGGTGCCATCGGCAATATGATCGATTCGATGTTTTATGGTCTGATGTTCACAGCATCCTCGCCTTATTACGTATCCTATATGGTACCGTTCGGCGATGGATATGCGCCTTTCTTTATGGGTAAGGTAGTGGATATGTTCCGCTTCCCGTTCTTCAGCTATACCTGGCCGGAGTGGGTACCTTTCTGGGGTGGTCAGCAGGGAACATTCTTCGATCCTGTATTCAATTTTGCCGATGCCTGCGTCAGCGTGGGTATCATCTCCATGCTGCTCTTCTGCCGCAAGGAACTGGAGCAGCTCGGAGGAAGTAATAAGAAAAAGGAAGGGGAGAAGAAGGAGACTTCTGCTAATAAGGAAGATAAGAAATAGAAAGGAGGCATGAGAATGAAGAAGTTAATGATTTGTCTTGTGGCAGTGATGGCATTGCTTTTCTGCGTTTCATCCTGCAAGCCTTCCCTGCCTAGCGGCGTCTTGTCGAAGGGCAAGATGACGGATATTCTTTATGATTATCACCTGGCTCTGGCGATGGCACACATGGATGATAACGGCGACAAGGGACAGAGCCTGGCTTATCGCGAGGCGGTGCTCAGGAAGCACGATGTCACCTCTGCCGAGTTTGATTCTTCCATGGTTTATTATATGCGTCATACCGAACTGCTGGAGGATGTGTATAAGGACCTGACCGACCGTTACAACAACGAGATTACAGCCATGGGCGGTAGTGCCAAGGAGGGAGGAGAGTTTGCTAATCTCTCTGCCACCGGCGATACGGCTAATGTATGGAATCTCGCTACATCGATGGTGTTCATGCCTGTGAAGCCGTTCAATAGTACCAGCTTCGATATCAAGGTGGATTCTACCTTCCATAAGGGCGACCGCCTGATGCTCGATTTCGATGCGCAGTTCATCTACCAGGATGGTATGCGCAATGGTGTTGCGATGCTCGCAGTGCAGTTTGGTAATGACAGTATTGCCCAGCGTACCATCATGATTCAGAGTACCCAGCATTATTCGGTGGAACTCTCTGATGCTGATTCACTTGGCATCAAGAGCGTGAAGGGATACTTCATGCTGATGAATGATGATAACGGCACGGGTGTCTCTTCTCAGACCACCTTGAAGCTGATGTTCCTGGAGCATATCAAGCTGATTCGCATGCATCCGCAGAAGCCTGTGGCTGCGCCGACAGGAAGCTCTCCATCGGCATCGTCCGATAGTCTTCGCAAGGATAGTGCTTCTTCTGCTTCATCATCATCAGGTGAAAAACCGGGAGAGCAGACCTTCGAGATGTCATCCCAAAAGCCGGTTCATCCTATCAGAATGCCGGATGGCAAACCGCTGAAGCCGCTCAGGGAAATGAAGCCGATGAAGGCAGAACCTCTTAAGACGAGATAACGTTTTAAGCGAGATCATGATTTAAAACGAAACTACGATGGAGGAGCTGAGAAGATGCGGTGCTCATACCGTGGTGCTTCCCGATGGCACCATCCTGCAGCAGGCAGTGGTGGAGATTGCCGAGGGTAGAGTAGTCAATTACTATGAGTTCCGTGAGGAGTTGCCCATGACCGAATGGCTGGGCGGAGAAATCAGGGTAGAGCGTGATGAGGAAGGCATCCTCTGCGCCCTATGGAACGGGAAAAGATTAAACAATAAACTATAAACAATAAACATTAATAATATGTTAAGCGTAGATCAATTAGAAGACAAGTTGATAGACTTGGCATTTGCTGAGGATATCGGTGATGGCGACCACACAACTTTGTGTTGTATCCCAGAAGACGCCATGGGTAAGAGCCACTTGCTTATCAAGGAAGATGGCGTTTTGGCAGGTGTAGAAATGGCTAAGAAGGTATTCGCACGCTTCGATCCTACCATGAAGGTAGAGGTTCTGTTGCAGGACGGTACCCACGTGAAGAAGGGCGACATCGCTATGATCGTAGAGGGCAAGACCCGTTCGCTGCTCCAGACTGAGCGTCTCATGCTCAACATCATGCAGCGTATGAGTGGTATCGCTACCATGACCGCTAAGTATGTAAAGCGCCTTGAAGGTACCAAGACTCACATCCTCGACACCCGTAAGACTACTCCAGGTCTCCGTATGTTGGAGAAGCAGGCTGTGAAGATTGGTGGTGGTATGAACCATCGTATCGGTCTCTTCGATATGATTCTCCTCAAGGACAATCACATCGATTTCGCTGGCGGTATCGATAACGCCATCGACCGTTGCCATGCTTATCTCAAGGAGAAGGGTCTCGATCTGAAGATTGAAATCGAGGTTCGCAGCTTCGATGAGCTCGACCAGGTATTGAAGCACGGCGGTGTCAACCGTATCATGCTCGACAACTTCTCTGTGCCTGATACCAAGAAGGCAGTGGATATCATCGCCGGCAAGTATGAGACTGAGTCATCTGGCGGTATCACCTACGATACCATCCGCGACTATGCTGAGCAGGGTGTTGGCTTTATCTCTGTAGGTGCCTTGACACACAGTGTGAAGGGTTTGGATATGAGCTTCAAGGCTTGTGATTAATATAAATAAAGGTATATTTTATGAATAAGATTTTTGCTTCAGCCCTGATGGCTGTGGCTATGTTGGGCAGTGTCTCAGAGGCTGAGGCCTGCAGCAACTTCATCGTGGGCAAGAAGGCATCAGTAGATGGTTCGGTGATGTGTTCTTACAGTGCCGACGACTACGGAATGTTCCAGAACCTCTGCCATTATCCTGCGGCTAAGCATGCCAAGGGCGAGATGCGCAAGATTTTCGATTGGGACAGCAATAAGTATTATGGCGAGATTCCTGAGGCTGCCGAGACCTACAACGTAATCGGCAATATCAATGAG
>OHVH01000237.1_pt1 | contig 9564 bp, 10 predicted proteins | sample 1579361 | NCBI WGS metagenome assembly OHVH01 (sample SAMEA3882507, study PRJEB24775) | human gut metagenome | biome: human-associated habitat; feature: intestine environment; material: feces | place: Netherlands | collected 2009/2010
GAATTTCTCACCGCAATAGGCTGCGATAGGTGCCCCTACCACAGTCTCCCAACTATCAATCAGACGCCTCTGCAGCAAAGGCGTCTCCAATCCCTGGTTTCTCAGAAACTCAGGCAATAGTTCTGCTATCGATTTAACTTTCTGTCTAAACATACGCTACTCCTCCTAAAATATGCTATCAAAAAACATACGCTATTTTAAACATACGCAATTTCTCCATTATTCACCTCAAAAATCCGAAAATCGCCATTCAGTCGATGGAGAATCTGATCCAGATGATCCCTATTCGTATCCGTGATGAAAATCTGACCGAAGCTGTCACTCGATACCAGTTGAACGATGGCTTCAACTCTCTGAGCATCAAGCTTATCAAAGATATCATCCAGCAGCAGCAAAGGAGTGGTATTCGAACACGTACGCTGCAGGAAACTGAACTGTGCCAGCTTCAGGGCAATCACATAACTCTTGTTCTGTCCCTGACTTCCCTCGCGCTTCATCTGATAATCTCCGATGGTAAATTCCAGGTCATCCCTATGCATACCGTGCAATGAATATCCCACGGCTCTATCCTTGAACCGGTCGCGCTGAATCACCTCCAGCAAGGGTCCCCGCTGACAGTGGGAGATATAATGCAGCCCCACCTTCTCCTGGTTGCCCGAAATATGCTGGTAAATCTCCTGGAACAGCGGCACCAGTTCGTTCACAAACGCCTGTCTCTTGGCATAGAGCATTTCTCCGTTCATCGCCATCTGCTGTTCCCAGAGTTCCATCAGCGTAGCATCCGGTTCCTCCTCCATCTTCAGCAGCGCATTTCTCTGCTGCAGCGCCTTGTTGTAGTTGTTCAGCGCCTCGATATACGTATTGTCGTATTGCGAAATCACCACATCCATCAGCTTTCTTCTCTCCTCGCTTCCGCCTTCGATGAGCGAGACATCCGAAGGCGAAACATAGATGAGCGGGATGAGTCCGATGTGCTGCGAGAGCCTTTTATACTCCTTCTTGTTGCGCTTGAAGTGCTTCTTGGTGCCCCTTTTCATGCCGCAGTAGATGTTCTCCATATCCCCATTATCGCTCTCGTAGTTGCCCTCCAGCATGAAGAAAGCCTCGTCGTGCGTGATGATCTGCGAATCGATGGGATTGTTGGCGCTCCTGCAGAACGAGAGATAGTAGATGGCATCGAGAAAGTTGGTCTTACCCATACCATTATGGCCGATAAGACAGTTGATCTTGGGCGAAAGTTCCAGGTTGGCGCCCTTGATGTTTTTGTAATTAATAATGGAAATATTCTTTAAAATCATAGATACTTTTCTGCTAATTGACTGCAAAGTTAGCAGAAAAAGCCCAAAAAACGAAAAAAGTAGGCTAGAAATTTCAATATCTGAATAAAAATCAGTAAATTTGCAACCTAAAAGAATAAAAAACAAAGAAGAATAAAAAACATAGAATAATAAAAACAAAAAATAAGAAATGGCAAACAACAACGTACAGGCTCAGGAAATCGAGAGCCTTAACATGAAAGAAGCCTTCTTTATGAAATACAAGAAGGCAATTATGATCGCAGTGGTAGCATTGATCGTTATCATCGCAGGTGTATTCGCTTACATGTCTCAGATTGCAGGTCCTCGTGAGGACAAGGCAAGCACATTGCTCGGCAAGGGTCAGACCTATTTCCAGAACGAGATGTATGAGCAGGCACTCAACGGCGATGGCGCTGGCTACGTAGGCTTCGCAAAGATTGCCAGCGAATACGGCAGCACCGATGCAGGCAACCTCGCCAACCTCTATGCAGGTCTCTGCTATGCCAACCTCGGCAAGTGGGCAGAGGCAGAGAAGAGCCTCGACGCATTCTCATCTAAGGGCGACGAGATGATCAGCCCAGCCGCTCAGGCAGCCCTCGGCGATGCATACGCTCACCTCAACAAGCTCGATGATGCCGTAGCCGCTTTCAAGAAGGCAGCTTCCATGGCAGACAGCAAGGCAGAGGATGATGCCAACAACTCTCTCTCTCCTGCCTTCCTCATCAAGGCTGGCGAAATCCTGGAGAGCCAGAACAAGAAGGCAGAGGCTTTGAGCATCTATCAGGACATCAAGAAGAAGTATGTAAACTCTATGCTCGTTCAGAGCTCTGAGATCGATAAGTACATCGAGCGTGCTTCCAACTAAATCAGAACATTATGGCAACAGCACTTCATAATTTGTCGGAATACGACTTTTCCAAGATTCCAGATGCCAGCAACATGTGCTTCGGTATCGTGGTAGCAGAATGGAACCCAGAGATTACAGGCGCCTTGCTCGATGGAGCTGTCAAGACGCTGGAGAAGCATGGAGCCATCCCAGAGAACATCCATGTGAAGACCGTACCGGGAAGCTTCGAGCTTATCTACGGCGCCCATCAGATGGTGCTCAATGGCGGCTACGATGCTGTCATCATCCTGGGTAGTGTGATTCGTGGCGAGACTCCGCACTTCGATTATATCTGCGAGGGTGTCACCTACGGTATTGCGCGCCTCAATGCCACACAGGAAATCCCTGTCATCTACGGACTTCTCACCACCAACGACCTCCAGCAGGCGAAGGATCGCTGCGGCGGCAAGTTGGGCAACAAGGGTGACGAGTGCGCTATCGACGCTATCAAAATGGCAAAATTCTAATCACATAAGAAAGCTCTTGACGTTGGGCTAAACCTGACTTCAAGAGCTTTTATTATATCCTTATTATATATTTAATCATATATTCTATATATAGATTGTATAATTATACCCTTATTCGTATGAAGAAAGTATTTTTTATCCTCATCCCGGCGGTTATCCTCAGCCTCCTCTCCTGCTCTCCCAAGAAGCCGGCAGAAGAGAAGAAGAGTGCCATCGATACCATCCCCACGATGGTGATGCAGATACAGAAATGCACGCGCCTTTATACCGCCGAGGCGCACGTTCATAAGATCATCACCCACGATGACCAGTTCAAGCTTAAGGGTTCCTTCCTGAAGCACGAATTCAACATCCCCGTGCCAGGCTCCAACCGAAAGGTAGCCATACCCATGGATGCTACCATCAAGGCGTATGTAGATTTCCAGGGATTCTCAGACAGGAATGTGTCACGTAAAGGCGATAAGATAGAAATCATCCTGCCCGACCCGAAGATGGTACTCACCAGCACCCGAATCGACCACAAGAAACTGAAACAGTATGTTTCACTCACCCGCAGCAACTACTCCGATGCCGAACTCACCCAACTGGAACAGCAGGGCAGAGAGAGCATCATCCGCGATATTCCCAACCTCGACCTGATGGAGCAGGCTCGCATCAGTGCAGCCAACACCCTCATCCCGATGCTCAAGCAGATGGGTTTCCGGGAAGAGAACATCCAGATCAGCTTCCGCAAGAAGTTCACCCTCGATGATATCAGGGGATTCCTGCAGAACTCGGGAGTAGAGAAGAAAGATAAAAACTAGTGAGAAGAAAGACAAAAACTAGTGAGAAGAAAGATAAACCCTCAAACTAAGGAGGAATGAGATATGAAGAAATATGGCATCATCCTGCTCACCATCCTTGCCCTCATACTCGCGGGCACGCTCTATTGGCTCAACAAGGATAATACGGTGAGCGTAACCACAGAAGAGAAGACCACCCTGTCGCCTACCCAGGTAGAGAGCATCGAGGCGATAGGCGAATGGGAGTTTCTCGCCATCAGCAACGAGGAACTGGTAGATACCGTTCGTCGCGGCTTCTTCGGCGACGACCAGCTGGTGCGCATCTATTACGGCACCCTGCGCCTGGGCATCAACATGAAAGATGTAAAGCAAGGATGGATCCAGGCAAATGCCGGGAAGGATTCCATCGTCTGCACCCTCCCTCCTATCCGACTGCTGGATAACAACTTCATCGACGAAGCCCGCACCCGCAGCTTCTTCGAAGAAGGAAAGTGGACGGGAGCCGACCGCCAGGCACTCTACGACCGCGCCTATGCCCAGATGAAGAAGCGCTGCCTCACCCCAGCCAATATCCGTATCGCCCAGCGCAATGCCAGGCAGCAGTTCCGCGATATGTTCAAGGCTATGGGATTCCCCAATGCCCGGGTAGAGTTTGAAGAAAAATAGATATAGATTTTATAATTGTAATTTAAAGAGAGATTAACATGGAAGCTATCAACGAATTTTTCACATCCTTCAGTTCGTTCCTTTGGGGATGGCCGATGATCATCCTGCTGCTGGGAACCCACATTTTCCTGACGGTTCGCCTGCGCTTTCCACAGCGTAAGATTTTCCAGGCGATATCGCTGTCCTTCAAGAAGGACAAGAATGCCACTGGCGATGTCTCCCAGTTCGGAGCCCTCGCCACAGCCCTTGCCGCTACCATCGGTACCGGTAATATCATAGGTGTGGCCACTGCCATCGCCCTGGGTGGACCAGGCGCCGTATTCTGGTGCTGGCTCACCGGTGTCTTCGGCATCTCCACCAAGTATGCCGAAGGTCTTCTTGCCGTGAAATACCGCGTCAAGACCAAGCGTGGAGAGATGCTTGGCGGTCCGATGTATGCCCTCGAAAAGGGATTGGGATGGAAGTGGCTCGGTATCCTCTTCGCCCTCTTTGCCGCCCTCGCCTCCTTCGGCATCGGCAGCACCGTACAGGCGAATGCCATCTCCACCCTGGTAGAAAACCAGTATGGCATCAGTCCATACATCACCGGCGCTATCGTCACCCTCCTCGGTGCCGCAGTCATCATCGGTGGTGTGCAGAGCATCTCAAAAGTATGTGGAATGCTTGTGCCTTTCATGGCGATTTTCTATGTGGTGGGCTGCATCTACATTCTGATCGTCAATCACGCCTATCTCCTGCCAGCCCTGAAGGTTATCTTCGAATCCGCCTTCACTACCCGTGCAGCCGGAGGCGGTTTTGCAGGCAGCACCCTCATGATAGCAGCCCGCTATGGTATCTCTTCTCCAATGAGTCAGGACTCGGTTCGGCACCTATCGTAGCTGCCGCCGCCCAGACCCGCAATCCGGTACGCCAGGCGCTGGTATCCTCTACCGGAACCTTCTGGGATACCGTCATCATCTGTGCCCTCACTGGATTGGTCATCACCTCCAGCATCATCGCCTATCCTGATATCGACTACCACGATGGCGCAGCGCTCACCAAGGCAGCCTTCAGCAAGATACCATACATAGGAGCCCCATTGCTTACCATCGGCCTCGCCACCTTCGCCTTCAGCACCACCCTGGGATGGAGCTATTATGGCGAACGCTGCGTAGAGTATCTCAAGGGAAAGCGCTGGATGCTCATCTATCGCATGTTGTATATTGTGAGTATCTTCCTGGGCAGTGTCATCAGCCTCGGACTGGTATGGAATATCGCCGACTGCATGAATGCCCTGATGGCGATACCAAACCTTATCTCCCTGCTCTGCCTCAGCGGCATCATCGTTCACGAAACCCGCAAGTATCTCTGGCGCGGCCAGCTTGACAGGGAGATGAACGAAGATGAGATCGAGGAACTGGAGTAGCGGATAACGAAATCTGAGAACTAGCGTAGCGGATACTGGAGATGCTTCATGCTGTGTCCACCCCACACGGCATCATTCACGTATTCGAATCCCATATCGGCATAGAGTCTTTCTGCCTTCGGATTGCCCTTATCCACGAGCAGTCCCACGGCAGGAAGACCCATTTCCCTGCCTTTTTCTATCACCGCCTTGAGCAGCATCTTGGCGATACCCTTGCCACGGAAGGCAGCAGGCACGGCGAGGCTGTCGATATAGAGTTCGCCCTCCTGCGTTTCCGGATCCATTCCTGTATAGTCGATGCCGAAGGTTTCCTTAGCCTCCTCGATGAATCGCTTGCGCAGCGCCTTGAGCTGTGCACCGTCGTAAGACACGATGATACCAGCAGTGATGCCCTCGCTATTGGTAGCCAGGAGCGTATTGCGGTAACTGTACTGGCTATCCTCCATTCTTACGAGTCTTTCCATCACCTGGTGGAATTCCGCCAGTGTATGATGAGCACCAGCCAGGTTCTGGCAGCATCCTGGGTTCATCGCCTCCATGATGAGCGATGCAATGTGCGACGCCCTGTCAGGCGTAGCCGGTTCAATTTTTATCTTCATTTTTGTTTAGAGTTATATCATTACATTATTTAATTAGTCATCCGATTCCCCTCTTCAAGTCAGAATCGCTTGCAAAGATAGCAAAAACAATCGAGACAAAAGAATTTTTATATATTTTTTCACCCTGCCCCATCAGTGCACTGCAAAATTTTCCCTTTATTCAGGTACTCTTTTGCAATGCACTACTTCTTGGTTTAGAGGATGATAATTGAATTTAGAAGATGTTCTTGTGTTTAGAGGATGTTCTTGTGTTTAGATGATGGTAATCCAGACGGATTCATTCTTTTCTCTCGCTTCGCTGATGCATTTCATCAGGCGATGCAGCCAGATACGGGAATTTACCACCATGCCCTTCACCTTGTTCTCGCCCACCAGGATGCAGCCCTGGGTATCGTCGGGATAGTTGCCGGCATGGATGCGGATGCCCTCAAAACCAGGCACACCCTGCACATACGGCAGCCACTTCTTGAAACGGGGCGAAAAAGTGATGAGCACGCGGTACGAACCCTCGGGGATGGCGGTGTGGCCAGGAATCTTCCTCGCCACTTTGCCGCTTACCCTGCTATACTTGGCATTCACCTCCTGAGGTTTCAGATCCACCCCTTTCAGATTGCGCCAGGTAGGCTCCATCGTATCACAGAAGTAGGTATCATCAGACAACTTCTGCATATCAAAACTATGTCTGAAGCTGCGCTTATCGCCAACACGCTTGCCCGAAAGCGACTTGCGAATCACATCACCATCGGCAAGCAGATACAGTCTGCCGATGGTATAAGTATTTTTCTTGGCTATTCGTTCTAAAACTATTTCCATAAGCATAAGATTATTTAATTACTACTAAGAAGAAGGAGTGGAGGATGATCCGGAAGAAGTGGAGGATGAACCTTTCAGAAACTTCAACTTGCGGAAAATAAAACTGTAACTGTCACTGTCACGCTCTATCCTTACCACATATCCCCGGTGCTCCCATTGTCTGAGCGCTACCTTCGCCTTCGAGATGTTGTCTTCATAACCCTCCTTCTGTCTCACCTTTACATAATCATCGAGCGAGAATTCATCAGGCAGAAGCTCCAGCAGATTCATCGGTCCTCTTGGCGAAGTCTTCCGGATATCAGAGCCATCATTGTCGGCATCATAAATCATCTGTCCGAATAATTTCAATTTACACCACAGATCATACCGCTCGCTCCATCTCACGAAATCCTCAATCGACTTCTCCCACTTCATGCCGTTTGCCACATAGAGCACGCACGCCTTGAGATAGGCAATGACGTTGGCACGAAAGCTCAGATTCTCGAAGACATAGTTCTGAGAGAGACGCGAAAACTCGGCATTTTCCTCCACCAAAGTCTTGGCAAGGCGCATCGCCTGCGGACAGTTTACCAGCCCTCTCGCCTTCAGGAGATTGTCGATGTAGGGCTTCAGTTCCTCATCAAAGGCGGCATCATAGGTGCCATATACGGGGATATCCGAACCGCAGGGACGACGCTCGATGGTGGCAAACGAGATGCGGGAGATAGGTCCATCGGTTACCACCTTGCGGAAATAATCTCTGCACTTCTTGGGAGTACAGCAGGCGTTCCAGTTAAAACGTACCTTCACCGTCTCGGTGACGCTCTGGGTGCCCACTCGGTCCTGTCCGTAATTGCCCAGGTCGAAAGCCAGCTCCATGATGCGGAAATGCTGGTTGGTCTTGCCCTTGAGGGCATCGAAGAGGTTCAGTTCGTTTACCTTGGCATAGAGGAAATGATTCGCAGCTTCCTTCATGCGGAGCACGAATGCCGGATTGGTCATATCGATATTTACCTCCTGTATCACAAGCCCTTCCGGACGTTCACGCCTATCCTTGTTGGCTCCCTTGCTGTTGCATTCATCCTTCCATTTTCTTTCACGTTCACGCTGCTCGGCGTCACGTCTTCTGATATCCGCCATGATTCTGTTGATCGGTTGGGTAATCGCCTCCTTTCCGCTTCCTGTCGGTGCGCAGAGGATTGACGATAGTGTTGCTTCGTGCTCTACATTATCAATATAGCGGAATCGGGTTTCCAGGAGATGCGAAGCCAGCGGCGGAAATACAGCCTGAGATACCGCAGGGCGATAGATGGAAGGCGTCTTGGAGATGAGGAGTTTGATGAGCTTGGGCAGTTTCTGCGGCATCTGATGGATGTTGTAGAAATAGGAATCGGGATTATGGATATCGCCGAAATCTTCATCATCATAGCTTCCCTCCCCCTTCGCCTTGCTGTCAGCCTCCTGAGCCAGTTTGATGGCTGTACGCACAATGCTGGGCATGCGGTGCGACTGCTTTCTGCTACAGGCACTCTCCACGGTGGTGAAGGCTCGTTTCTGGTCTTCGCCGAAGATGGGAATGATCTGCTTGATCCATGCCGGATTGTCATCGCAAAGGTAGCGGAGATAGCAGGAAAGCGTAAAGATAAATGAATTACGCGATCCGTGCTCCGGCTCGCCGCCAAGCAGTTCTATCAGCTTGCGGATGAGCTGATAATAGGGAATGCCTTGATACTCTGTGGGGAAGATTTCCGGGCAAGCAGCAGGATGAGCTCCAGCAGGGCTGAGATCACCAGCAGCAGTACCATTGCTATCACCAGATTGGGCAGGCTGAATAGCAGAGCCAGAAGAAACAGCAGGATGGCTGTGAGTGCCCGGAAGTCGATTGTCTTGAACATCTGAATTAGTAATTGAATTATTAAATGTGAATTTTCTTTCCTTAAACAATTCCTCATTATTGATAAAGAGGATATAGTCTTCGGGAACGATGAAAGACGGACGAGCCAGATCCTTCACGCATACATCATATTCCCCATCTCCCAGCTGCTGCGACATCCATTTCTGGGCATCAGCCAGCGACATACCATCAGGAATGATAAAGACGAGGCGCAACCCCTCGGAAGAGGGAGTTACATGAACCAGGACTATCAGATCGAGAACGCTGATCATCTGCTTAGAGCCGGCCGGCTCCTTGCTTTCCGGGGCTTGCAAATCCCCGGAAGCCATGAATACCCCAATCTTCTTTTCTGCCAGCAGCTTCTTCTTCTCTTCCCAATATCCACGAGGATTCGGGATATGGTCGATATCATAGATGGAAAAGCCGCTGGGGATGGCATCGCTGTTGCATCTGCGGCCATTCCTGAAGGTGGCATGAGGAGTAAGTATCGGAAGGCGCTTCTTGAGCTGGGTCTTCAGCGTCTCGAAATCCTCGTTATTCATCTCGCCACGACGCTTGCTCTCCAGCGCATCAGCTATCTGCGAACAAACATCCTTCACCACGCTGCTCCTGGTAGCCTGGTGGAAGAGCTCGGGGGTGCAAACCTGCACCACCCGGCTCATTACACTATTGGATATTCCGAAACTCATAGGCGATTGTTAAAGATAAATTCACTCGCATCCTCACTCTCGCAGCGGATGGCTTCGGCTGGCTCAATATCGGTCTCCTGACGGTT